>Ga0247734_1000882_pt1 | contig 24291 bp, 26 predicted proteins | sample UWRJL103311B2_FD_180933 | JGI IMG/M metagenome (GOLD analysis project Ga0247734, IMG submission 180933) | Plant litter microbial communities from Arlington Agricultural Research Station in Wisconsin, United States - UWRJ-L103-311B-2 | ecosystem: Environmental > Terrestrial > Plant litter >... | reverse complement strand
GGTTCCGATTGCCTTGTGAAGAGGATTCTAATGTTAATGTGGATCGATTCGAGCTTCATTGACATTTACTGGTAAGAAAATAGGAATTTACAGATATTGTGTTGTGTGCCGTGAAACCTAGAGTAGCAGAAGTACCACGTAACAGAATACGGCCACAAGAATATGCTTTGGCTGGTGGCAAAACAAGAAGGATTTAATTTTGTATTCTTTCTAGAACCTCATTACATCTTCCACTTCTATTCATTCTCCTTAGTGCTGACCGAGAGATATTTCCTATTTTACCGTATCAATGCTACATATGGGTGTTCATATTGGAATTATGTCTTTTGCACTAAGCGTTAATCATTATAGCAATACAGAGGCGGGATATTGCAAGGCGAAGGCAGTTTTATTATTGATTACTACTTAACAATTTTTCCACTGCCCATTTGACGGAAAGATTCCTTAAGTCACTGTAATGTTGACCCACGCCAACGAAAAGTACAGGCACATTCGTCGCATGTACCATGCTTACCAACGTACCAACCATATCCCCAACCGTATCACACTTAGAAATGATAAAGCCATCGAGAGACCGACCAGCCCCGAAGGCTGTGTTGAAGTTTCGTGCTTGAGCAACCGAGTCTGTGCCTACTAACGCCTGCATAACTGTTAGTGCTAATTGCTTTGGGTGAGATAGATGCACTTACTTCTCCAACCATCAGAATTTTATCAGGATTAGCAAATGCAGCAAACTTTTCCAAGGACGACATCAGGCGTTGATCGTTATGACGTCGACCAGCGGTATCGATCAGAACAACATCAAACCCGTCTTGAGCTGCGAAAGTAACTGCATCCTTTGCAACATTAGCTGCATCTTTGCCATATCCTTTTTGATACAGCTCAACCTTTCCGCCTTCTCGTGCTGTCAACTCTTTCAAGTTTCGAACGTGGACAGCCAACTGTTCAACTGCTCCGGATCTGAAAGTATCGCAAGCTACTACAAGTACTTTATACTTATTCTGAAGCAGGAAAAAACATATTTTCGAGAGGTTCGTAGACTTTCCAACGCCGTTGACGCCAACGATAGAAATGACATATGGTCGTCGTTTTTGTAGTGATAGAGCTGAAGGTGAGGTGACACTATCGATTTCACGAAGGAGGTCCAGTGATGAAGTTGGCGTCAGGATCTTTCTCAGTGACGACTCCATCGCTGTCTGGATCTTTGCTTGTACACCTAAATTTGGTTAGCTCGTCAAAACTGAAGCGTGGTTTAGTTTGTTTACTTTCGAAACTACCAGTCTTGACCCCGATCAATTCTCTTTCCACTCCTTCACAAAGTCGAATTGCAGCTTCACGAGCAACATTTTTCTTCAACAAATGTTCTTCCATGCCCTTGATAGCCTTATCCAAATCTTCTTTTGTCAAGGTCTTCCCGCCGACAACATTGCGGAACAATCCACCAATAGCACTAATACTAGAACCTACTATCCCAGTAGGCGCTATAGCCGAGTCCACTTTCTTTGCATCTGCGGATGCTAAAATTGAGTGTACTTGGTCGTCCAAGTCCTTCAACACGAACTGTCCTTTACCAGTTCTTGAACCCCAGGTTTTTTGGTCGATCTCTTCCAAAGCCCCAGTCCTCTCCTTGCCTTCATCTTCTCCTGATGTAGCACCATTTGGCGCGGAATAATCTAGTGGGGTATCACTATCTTCATCGGCTAGTCCATCAGCATCCCATTTCCTGCCCTTCTTGGCTTTTGGCTTAGATGCTCTCTTCCTTGCAGAAGACTCGTCTCCAGATGAAGCATGTGCCGAAGGAGTGTTTGCCGCCTTGCGGGCTCTGCGTGAACCCTTGCCTCCAAGGCCTCCCTTTGCAGTAAGAAGATGGCCCGCCGGAGTGCTTGGACGAGATACATCGGGAGTCGCAATAGGAGTTGAGTCATTCGAAGCTAGGTCTCTATAGTTACTCTTAGATTGTCCTGTCAAGTTAGCATCTAATATAGTACCAAAACTTTGAGCACATACCTCTAGACAACAATCCTGGCAATGGAGGAGGTTCATCTCCCAGATTTCCTAACAATGAAGGAGACCTTTTCTCCAAAAATGCAGATGGTTCTGCAGTTCTGTTATCCTGATTCAAAGCTGTTTTCTCTAACTCTCGTATCTGCTGATCAAAGTACTCGTCAAAATGGCATTCTACAAGAGTAGTATGCGGTTTCTTCAATTGATCACCATAAAGATCCAAAAATATAGTTCTTATGTTGTCGACGAGTTTATCTATCCAGGAGAGGTGTAAGAGAGACCTGTAGACTGCCTATGTAGATTTAGAATATGCTCTCATGTCTAGAAAGTGGCGAAACAACTTACAACAAATATAAGCCCTAGCTCTTTCACAGTTGTCCATTTGAGTGTATGCTGGTCATGCTTGAAAGGTGGGTTGTTTGCAGCAGAGACATCATCTGCTATTCCAGCTCCTGGTAGTGTCTTCTCCTCGATAAAGACACTTGATATCAAGCTGTTGATAATAGAAGGATCTGAGGTTTCGGTGTAGCTTCTAGACCATAACACAACACCTGAGGTTGTCAGGATCTCGAATGAGTCCAACATATTGTTCTTAATATTCTGGAGGGAGTATTTAATGAGTGACAATAATAAATAATAAGGTTGAAGATATATCCCGAGCAAGTGGGAGAGCTCGGCAACAGGGCTGTCCAGCCTCATTTGAAATTGCGCTAGGCATCTGATTGGACACCTTGGATACATGTACCTGCGAACAAAATAAGGGACAGTCAGTTTGGTGATCTGGCAACACATCTCAACTACCATACATATAGTAAAATCCGACTTCCTGGGAGCGGCTAAATACAATCACACGCACACATCACACTCTACAAAAATGCAGCGACCAAATTATGGGAACCCGCCTCCAGCGACCTCACCTCCCCTCCACCATCCAGTTCCTCAACATGTCTCCACGGTGCCTCAGCTTCGATCACCCCCTCCACCAGTTTCCCAACAGCAGCAACAATCGGGATATGGAAACCCATACCAGCCACAAGCTCAGCAGGCTCCGCAGGGAGGTAACAGTGCTTTCGGTGCATATGGGGGCTTCATAACTGATCCTACTGCACAAATGGGGTTTCAAGTTGGCCAGACAGCACTCAAACATGGAACAGAATATATGGAACAAAACGTGAGTGTAGAATTGAAAGAGTAATAGCACAAGCTAACGTCTAGAGAGTTTAATCGGTACATCAATTACGCCGCCCTCCAGCATTATTTCAACGTTTCCAATGGATATGTTGTTAACAAATTATTTCTGGTCCTATTTCCCTGGAGACATAAGCCTTGGTCACGCAGACAGTCTATTGGGCCCAATGGTCAAGAAGGTTGGTTTCTACCACCAAGAGAAGACCTCAACAGCCCAGACATGTACATTCCAGTCATGGCTCTGGTCACCTACATACTTCTTTCAACTCTCATAGCAGGCCTGAAGGGAGCTTTTCAGCCAGAGCTTCTTGGATCAGCGGCAACTTGGGCATTTACGGTTGTACTCCTGGAGATTATTGGACTGAGGGTCGGATGTTACCTTCTTGCAATCTCCAACCAGTCACAACTACTCGATCTTATAGCCTACTCAGGCTACAAGTTTGTTGGCGTTATTTTCACCTTAGTTGGCACAGCAATTTTCAGCGGCGTAAAGGGTGGTTGGGTCGGATGGGTTATATTTATATACGCTTACCTTGCTAATGCACTCTTTTTGGTACGTACTTCTGCAGAACGAAGCTGTCCGTTGGACTAACAAATCACACAGCTACGATCACTCAAATATGTCCTACTTCCTGAGAACACTACCGATGAGAGAGGGACTATGCAAACAGTTGCACGGTCACAAAAGAGTTTGAGGACGCAATTTCTGTTCGGATACTCATATCTGGTCCAGTTATTCTTTATGTGGCTCCTTACTAAATCATGAGATGGCCTCACTAAGCAGAACTATTCCAGGACTACAGATCCATTAGCGGATCTCATGAGCTTTAAAAGGCAGTGGCTAGTTGTCTTGTAAAAGGGTTCTTGTAAAGTAGACTTATAATAGAGGAATGCACCTCAGCCTCGCCCTTGGCAGGAATGTTCTGTGTCCAAAATTGTCCCTGCAGCATTATCTGCGTCGGTTGATTTATCTGAGGCTCTTCATATTCACATTGCAAGGGACTTGTAATAAGTGTAACTTTTCGGTTTGATACCTATTTAGTCAGATTATCTATCTACCAGTTGTTCTAATAGCTAGCTGCCACTTCTGCCTGGAAATGGTTGATAAGGATTATCAAACGCGTGAAGTTGGGGATATAAGCTCACCCGGTATGTCATGCTTTACGATGTATTAGAACAAATTAAAAAATCCCGGAAATTGTATGCACAGCTGCAATGTTTTATTTTATTTTATAAATGCTTGATAAGGTGAAAAGGAGTATGGAGTATACGTAACATAGTGAGTAAACTATTATACAAGAGGCAGGTTCTGCCCACTATGCCAGGTGTACGTAGCGGACCGCGGCCCGAAAACGAGTTGGACTGGCACCTCTTGGAAATGCCCATGTCATTTGAAGGGCGCATTTTTAGCGAGGTTACTAGGAGTCATTTATAGGAGGTTTTGTATGGTATTTCAACATCTATTAGCATTTTAAATATCTTCAACTTCATGTTTGAGCATTGCGAATCATCATGGGCTCTCAAACCCCAGAAAATCATGAACAGAAACCTCAAGGTAATCAATAGAGAGCTACGTTGAAAGATCTCAAATATATTGACCACTCATAGGAAACGGTGGCATTGGACAACAACCGGATATCGTTGCGAGCCAAAATGGGAGCAGCTTCCCAAACGATGAACTTGGTGGCAATGATGATGAAGATGGCGACGGCGATGATGAGGACAATTTGCCTACGACAACCGACGGACTGAATGCCACTGTTGGTAACGCTAGTAAGGACGTCAAGTACCTTCCTGCTCTATTCTGATAGTTGTTAGACAAAAAAAAGAAGAGAAAGAGAGCAAAGAAGAAGAGTGCTATCTCTACATTAAAGCAATCATCTCCGCCGCGAGTTTTGCTTTCAACTCTTTTCCCTTCTGGTAATTATCCAGTGGGAGAGATACAACCATATGACGAGAATATCGCCCGTACTACAAGCGAAGAGATTCGCTCTAATGACCGTATGGACGATATGTTTCTTAGTGACTACCGCCAAGCAGCCGAAATTCATCGTCAAGTCCGTCATCATGCTCAGTCCATTATAAAGCCCGGTAAGTCTCTCACTGAGATTGCTCAACAGATTGAGGATGGCGTAAGAGCCTTGACGGGACATCAAGGTTTAGAGACTGGTGACTCTCTCCACGCTGGCATGGGGTTTCCAACAGGATTATGCCTGAACAATATTGCCGCTCATTATACTCCCAATCCAGGCCACAAAGATATTGTTTTGAAGTATGACGATGTCCTGAAGGTTGACTTCGGGGTTCATGTTAATGGGAGGATTGTAGATTCGGCATTTACCGTGGCTTTTGAGTAAGGGGTCCTTAAATGCGTACGCGTACACTCACTAACCTGGATCTTGTATAGTCCAACGTTTGATAACTTACTAGCCTCTGTAAAGGATGCTACAAACACTGGAATAAAAGTATGCAGAATTCACGCTTAGTATGACCTCTTTCTAATAATTTTGTAGGCTTCTGGTATTGATGCTAGGGTGAGCGAGATAGGCAGTGCAATCCAGGAAGTCATGGAAAGCTATGAGGTCGAAATTAAAGGCAAAACCTATCCTGTGAAAGCAGTCAGGAATATCTCCGGGCATGATATTCTTCGATATCATATCCATGGTGGTAAGCAGGTGCCATTCATCAAGAACTCTAATCAAGACAAGATGGAAGAAGGAGAAATATTTGCCAGTAAGTGACAGCTTTTAGTTGTTCTGTTTCTCCAAACCCACAAGATTTGATTCACTCAACCAAATGCTGACAAACAATCCTCTGAACAGTTGAAACTTTTGGCAGCACCGGCAGAGGTTATCTTGGAGATGGCGTGAGTAATTCACTAGATGTTCCTACTCAACTAACACCTAGTAGGCAGGCATTTATGGCTACGGTAGAAATTCGGATATTCCAGCCACCAGCATCCATAATGCGGCAGCAAAAGCGCTCCTCAAGACGATAGATGAAAACTTCGGCACGATAGTGTTCTGTCGTCGATATCTTGAGCGCCTTGGTGTAAAGAATTACTTGCCTGCCGTAGGTCTTCTTACTCTCTTTTCTCTGCTGAGAGAGCTTTCGGCATTTATAATTAACATTTACCACCCACAGATGCGAACTCTTATCTCGAGTGGTATTGTACAATCCTATGCTCCTCTGACTGACATTCCGGGCTCTTACACCGCCCAATATGAACATGTAAGTTTGTCCGAAATTCTCCAGTGAGGAGTATATTAAAATATGGAGTGTCTAACTTGCACGACAGACGATTCTTCTACGCAGCTCTGGGAAGGAAGTTATCAGCCGCGGCGATGATTATTGAATCTCGACGGCGAAATGAAGTTTTGGATAGCTTGGGTTCCTTTTGACGTTTGCAGTTATAATCTTTCCTTTTATACAGTCATTTCCATCAGCAATTTACTGTCGAATGCTCGTTCAACACCAGCCAGATCTACACATTCATTACACTAGTATACATAGTACACAAAATACAACTACAAAATACTATCACAAGTTAGCGCACACACCATAATATTCGGACCATTTGCAGGCAATTTACAAGACTAATATGTGAGGATAGGATTGATTCCACTTGCAGCTATTAATATGTATATGATTACGAGTCCACTTGTACTATTGGCAGACCTTTCCTCAGCCCCATATCGCATTTTAAATCTAGATTATTTCGTGCATTAACCTTCCAATATTCTGGTAGCTCATTGGGTATACGCATTGCCAGATATGACCCTGGATACACGATAATGGCTTAGCGGTGAACATGGAGCACCACTCTTGTCAGTGAGTCATATATAGAATCTTGAAGGTTGAGTCAGTGTAATCTTCCTATATATAACAAGCCATTATTTTCCTCTGTCCACTTCAAATATATACACTGCACTTATAAAATTGCATCTCACGATGGAGTTCGACGCGGATGGTAAGAGATGTTGCCAACACAACTTTTCTCTCCTTAGATAGCTATTCTGGAGCCGTTTGCTCTCAAGATGTTGTTCAACATCAGTGAATTAAGAGCAGGTGTCTGGTGAATAGCCGTTCAATTCACTCTCCCAAGTTACTGTGATAAGTAAACTAACGTCGAGTCACAGGTTCTCCATTTATAGCTCTCCCAGCTCCACACAGTAATATCATCATCACACCTCCTCGTTTTGAAGATGGAGATGTAATTGTTCCTATGATGAATGATCCACGGGTGTATATGAATCTGGCCGGTCCTCCTTTTCCCTATACGGAGAAAGTTTGGGAAGAGTTCTTTCCCATAGCTCAGAAATCACCGGGGGAGGCACTAGCCGAATGGAAAGATATTGAAAAGTTCAGAAATGAGGCAGCTGAAGCGGGGGAAGAAGAAGTGAAGAGATGGATGGGTAGGGTGCCTGTAGAAAGTCTTCGAGAAATTGATCCAGAAACGAAGGAACAAAAATATATTGGGAGTATATCGATCAGAAAGACAGCCTTTTTAGGTATTAAGGACAAAGCGGAGAGGGAAAGATTGGTGGCGGAAAACGAGAGTAGGAAAGCTGGGGATCCCCTTATTTATTGGGAGATTGGATGTAAGTTGGCTACATCTGGAGCTGGCTGGGTGGGTAATCTCCTTTTTAATATGTTCACAGGTTTTCTTGCTCCCGCGGCTCACGGACGAGGTATTATGCCACTAGCTCTGCGGACTTTGATACATGAGTTTCTAGTGCCTCATATGAATGTGCAACACCTTTTGGGTACTTACTTTGATCACAACAGTGCGAGCAAGAGAGTGAGTATCATGCATGACACCAAATAAGCTTTTAAGCTAGTTACACTACATACTGGGGAGCATTTCAACTAACATATGACGTTTAGGTGTTCGAGAAAAATGGGTTTGTTTACTTCCAGAGTGCTCCGGATGCAATTGAGCTGCAGGAGAGCAAGACCGGAGTCAAAGGGAAGATGGGCAGTATGACTGTTATGAAATGGGCACCAGTGCAATAGAAGATATTTGGAGGGTTTAAATTTAAAGGGCATGCTTCTATTACTAGAGAGTGCCATTATGTTAAATAATATAATGTATTTATGCTATATTTAAGAAGGAGAAAGTTCTCAAGCCTTAATAGTCGATAGCCTTTCTGAAAACCTTGGAAGACATTTTGTTCAATTCAGTTTTTGAAATTATGAAGTAGCTTTACAGCCGAGAAGAACATGGGCATATAAGGTTAAGTGACTGCTGTAGACGGGATTCCAAGGCTGACCTGCAGCGAATAATTCTAGAGTCCAGTTAGGATATTTACAAAGATTACGAAATAATAGAAAGCAAATAGGGATCCTCTGAACGCATAGGTCTTTCAGTTCTGCCGCAAACCACTTGGTGCGGGGGTGTTAGCGGGGAGAACCTGGGGAACAGCCTCGGCGAAAATAGCTTGGGATTGCCGGTGTACTATTTCTTGCTCTTGGGCTGAAGATGAATTATTTCTTTACTTGCATTTCATTATATCCGGGATAAATTTTCAAGTTGAATAGCATTTAGAGCCTTTGTTTAGAAAAGATTGAAAGAATATGGCACTTGGTACGTAATTTGTTATAAACTCCATGACTAGTCCTACCCCACTCAAGAAACACGACCTATCTTACGTTCACCTTCTTTGATGATGGATTATCTGAATAGGTCAATAATTTCCTGCAATTGCTAACATAAATAACGGAATAGTTGCAGCAGCGACTGTGGCAGCCACTGCAGCTGGAGCACTATATTGTAAGTAACATCCAGGACCAACACTACTGGTCACATTTATTCGTGATCCCAAACAAGTCAAGTGACACAAGGAAGCAAGAAGGATTCCAATGGGCATTATGAAAGGAACCTTGTATGTTGGGCTGAGGAGTGCTGGAAATACAAGCCTAACCTGTTGGAGCAACAACTAACAGTTATGTTTTAGTGGATGGAAAATTTGCCTTGAAAAAGGACTTGGACGGATTGTCACTGATCAAAAAAGTGACAAAAGCATATATAGATGCATCTCAAAACAATCGACTGTCTCTCTATTATTTTTTTGAGGATTCCGTCAAGCGCCGCCAGAATGAAGACTGCATCTGGTCAAGGGAAGGATGCTTCACCTGGTCCCAGGCCAACGAACGGGTAAATCAATACGCCCAATGGTTTCTCTCTCAGGGAGTACAACCCAATGGTCTCGTTAGTTTCTATAAGACGAATTCTCCGGATTTCATATTCGCCTGGCTAGGACTATGGGCTATTGGTGCTGCTCCTGCCATGATAAACTATAACCTTGCCGGCAAAGCATTGATTCACTGTTTAAAAGTTGCTGGGTCTGGTCTACTACTGGTAGATCAAGATCCGGATCTAGTTGCTAGGATTGAGGAAGTAAGAACGGAAATCGAGGGGCCATTGGGAATGAAGATACACATATTAGATGCAGGTGCTAAGGATGCAATCCGTTCTCTAACGCCCGAGAGACCTGATGATCTATATAGGGAAAAGGTGAAAGGGAATTCTCCTATGTGTATCTTTTACACGAGGTAAGTTTCAAATGTCTTGTTAATTTTGGTAGTTATTAATGTCCCATAGTGGTACAACGGGTATGCCAAAAGGAGTTCCATTCAATGTGGATAGAGGTTTTCAGGGAGGAGCTGTGGTATGGTTCTTGCGGTTTTTTGAAAGGCCACTCTAATATTTTTATAGCGAGGCGCAGGAGGCACAATATTTAAGCCAGATGATAGGTGGTATGACTGTAGTAAGTTATTCCGGGGCTAATATTTACTTTCGGTATCTAAGGAGCAGAGCCATTAGTTTGATCTGTTCAATGGTCATTTTTAATTCCTAAGCTCTCTTTCATAAATTCTTGCTAACTCCATATCCTAGTGCCTATGTACCATGGTACAGGAGGCGTATCGGCAATTACACAGATGATGAATGGGATCACACTGTGCATAGGAAAACGTTTCAGTACTTCTAAATTTTGGGACGACGCTCGTGACAGTAGGGCAACTTGGTTCACCTACGTTGGCGAAACTGCTCGTTATTTACTGGCAGCTCCTCCTTCCCCCCGCGACAAAGACCACCATGTGAAGGGGATGTATGGAAACGGTTTACGGCCTGATGTTTGGATCAAGTTTCGAGAACGCTTTGGAGTGACGGAGGTAGTCGAGTTTTTTGCTTCGTCAGAAGGTGTATTTCAGACAGCGAACTACTGCAAGGGCGACTACCTTGCAGCTTGCGTTGGCCATCAAGGTGCGATTTCCAGATATATGACCAGGAATTCAATGGTTCCGGTTTTGGTCGATCAGGGAACTGGGGTTATTGTGAGGGATCCGAAGACTGGATTTGCTATTCGCAAGCCTTATGAGATTGGAGGCGAGATCATTGTTGCTGTCCCGAACACGGCTGCATTTGCTGGGTACTACAAGAATCCTGAAGCAACGCAGAAGAAGTTTGAGAGGAACGTTTTCAAGAAAGGAGACTTGTGGTATCGGTCTGGTGATGCGCTTAAGAGAACCGCGGATGGGCGATGGTTCTTTATGGATCGACTGGGTGACACTTTCAGGTGGAAAGGTGAGAATGTGAGTACTGCAGAAGTTGCAGAAGTTCTTGGGAAGTATCCAGGTATTGTAGAGGCAAATGTGTACGGAGTGTCACTTCCCTCGCACGATGGAAGAGCTGGATGTGCAGCCGTTTACTTGGATCCTGATCACAAAAAGAATTTCGATTTTGCTGGTCTTCTCAAGTGCGTCCTTCCTTTCCAATAATGCCCAAATAACTGACAGTTGCAGGCATTCGCGAGTTCATCTTCCAAAATATGCCGTCCCCCAGTTCATAAGACTCGTAAAAGAGATGACGCCAATCCATAACAACAAACAAAACAAAGTACCTTTGAGAGAGGAAGGTGTTGATCCAGATAAAGTCAAGTCGAATGATCAAGTGTTGTGGATAGACTCTCACGGGAAGGGAACCACGTATGTTGAATTTCATAGGGACCACTGGGAGGACTTGAAGCTCGGGAAAGCAATGCTATAATATCTACTAGTGTCGGCATTTAGCCTATAGATGAGAAGAGAAAGTACATTTATGCGCAATAGCATATCTTGATACAAATAATCAACCAAACTTTCAAAAAATTAGTTGCAGCCCTCTCCAAGCAGTCTAGGCTTTCAATGTTAGGGAATGAACCCATACAAAGTCAGGAATTGAACCTGCGTCTTAACATAATTCTAAGGTAGGAATCGAACCAACCTAACAATCCCCCAATACACATTTCATGCATCATAAAGCCCACACGATTCGAACTAAACTACCCGGTCACGGTTCGTTGCTGGTCCCTAACGTTGAAGCCGTCTCACAGCTAGACTTGCACGGTTTCAATTCCGATAAGAAGCCCCTGGTATAGCGATTCCGCCCCTTCCCAAACAACCAACTGTAGATCTCCGTCTACTAGAAGCACGCATCGGACTCCCGGAATCGTCTGGACATACTTCATGACTGCTTGCGCCAGAACGTTCACGCCGCCCTCCTTATTAAACCTTCCAAATGGCCTCCAAAGACGAGAGAGAAAAGGGACTGAGTCAACCTTTGGAGATTTTTTGGAAGGTTTATTAGGGGGGGCTGAGTCAACTTAAAGAATCGACAACAGCTTCTAAGACTGGAGGAGATATTTTTGAAGGTGCCTGCTGGCAAGTCTTCTGAATAGCTGTGAGTTAGCCATTGGCCAACGCGGGGTAGGTGATACGCCCTGCGAGATTTAAACCAGCTGCCCCATTTTACTGGGTGCAAACTATTTGAATTATTTTAGCGCGCGATTTGGTAGTTTTGATATATATACAGTACGAACAAAGGAGGTGGACGCGTCCGAATGTGGAGTGTTAAGCGAGATCATGTGGCGCAAGGCTACCCTCGCCCTTCCTCGTTGGATAAAATAAAGGTAAGTCCATGGTTATTACCGAACAGAATATCAGGACATGGATGAGGTGGTATTCCATCCTCTTACTCTTTGAATTGAGGTATTAGGATATGAAATGTAGATGCCACTGAACTTTAAGTACTACAGAGCGAACGTTAAATTGCAAAATGTACTGAGCAGGAGGAATACGTAATACAGCACGGAGTGCATTCCAGAATCGTTCATAATAGATATTCATTGAACTGAATCGCATCGAGTTAAAACGCACCGCTATCTACGAAGCAACGTACTATAACGCCGGAAAGACCGCATCTAGTCTGTAAAATTCATATGCAGGCTCGTGTTAACTGCGCTTACGCATTTAAAACCATAGCTAATCGATAATTCTGATTGACATGAATCAGATACCAGTGCCTCGGATAGCATCGACCTGCTCGGAAAGAGAGGCATTGTTTTGAGGGCCTGGGAGTGGTGGGCCTTCTGGAGTAACGTAGGCTTTTGTCATGCCGCCGTCGACAACAAAATCCTAATAGGCTGAGTGTTAGCAATATTCGTGTTATAAAAACGCTGGAATACGTACTTGTCCATTTATAAAGCTGGACTCGTCACTAGCCAAGAATAGAACGGCTTGTGCTTGCTCAACTGCCTCACCAAACCTACCGCTTGGGAAATGGATTTCACGTCTGAGCCGCTTTGGCTGATCGTCTCCAAGCCAATCTTGCAATAGTGGTGTGTTTAGAGGAGCTGGACAGAGTGAGTTGAACCTCAGTCCTTCTCTGGCATGGACAATGGCTAGTTCTCTAGTTAATGCCAATACAGCTCCTTTGCTGGCAGTATAGGCTAATTGGGGGGTTGCCGATCCAACGAGCGCAACAACGGATGCAGTGTTGATGATGGAGCCTTTGACTTTCTTGTGCTTACGCATGGAGATCACGGCATGCTTGCAACCAAACCAGACACCCTTGACGTTGATGGCTTGGGTCAGATCCCAGATCTTTTCAGGAGTATCGATGGCATCCGCATCATCCGCATGCATTATACCAGCGTTGTTGAACATAATGTCGATGCCTCCCCATGCATCAACGTGATCAACGAGAGCCTTGACATCTGTCTCTTTGGCAACATCACATACCTGTGCTTGTAAGCAAAAGCTGTCTTAACACTATATTTCCAAATCAGAAGGTACATACCTGGACATCAACTTTGTGAGCTGATGGAACTAGTTGCCGTAGCTTTTCTGATGCTCTCTCAAGAGCCGGAGCTGAAATATCGGCCATAAGGACATTGGCACCCTCCTTGGCAAATAGGATGCACGTCTCGAGGCCGATTCCACTGTAGAACGAGTTGAGTCAGCCTCGCAGCCTATGTAGGGTAAATTGGCCTCCGTGTTGCGAATATCACGTGGAACACACTGTGAAGAGTTGTCCTGACTCAGGTCATCCCGATATTTTTTATCAAGACAACCTTAATATCAGTGTTCGATTTAAAACGCACCCGGCTGCTCCAGTTACGACGGCATTCTTTCCGTGAAGCCTTCCCATACCCATGCTGTTGATGGTGGCTTTATCACTGCCCTGTGAGTCCTCTCGGGAAACCGAAGGACCAGCCATTTTGACGATTGCGATTTTACGATGGGTAATGAAACAGAGGTCTATCAAAGCAGTATCAGTAAGATGTTCAGCTAGAAATGATTCCTTCGCGGGGAAATCAGGAATATCACGGCATATATAGGTGGGTGACCAGGGAGGACTTACTTGGACTTCTCGGTGGCTATGATAAGACCGGAAGAAGATGTTGATAGAGGGGAAAGAGGTGAAAGAGGTGCCAATGACCGGATGTAGTGTAGAATAAGTAGGTTCAGAAACGTCACGGGTTTGTAGTAGGGGATTTTAATTTTAATTTCATGAATCACGGTGGTGGTTAAGTGTGGACAATGGAGGGGGACGTAGCGTTTGTCAGTAATTGATCTGGTAGGGAGGCGTATGTAGTATGTAACAGGCACTGGTGCAGTACTGGTTTGGTACAGTCCAGTACGGACTCCACATAAGAATAACAATACGCCTACTGCTCTATCTCTTATGGACGCACCCGTCACTGCGGTTCCCCTCCTCCGAAAACGGTGTCCCGACAACAAACTCACCCACTGCAACCCACTACTGCAACCCAACACAAGACTTCCCCTGACCGCTTCTCCTATCAGTCTGACAGACCACACAAAATACAAGTGGTAAAGGAACCCGGATGATCATGAATCACGAGTCATCGGGTGATGTGCGACTGGGCCATCTTGCTTGAAAGGAGCTGGATGCCGGCGGAGATGTGTCAAAGAAACGAGCTATCAGGACACCGGTGGGGAACATGGACTCCGATACAGTAGTCATGCTTCCGTACCGGTGCTCGCGGTGGTACCAGACGGTACATGTAACCCCCGTTGAGGCGTCCGATATCAAATACGGTGCGATACGGCACGATATGGAACATAATACAGTACATACATACGAAGCATACTGGACTATCCTGGTCTGTTTGTAGATGGGATGGATCGAATTGGAACTGTGAATGATGCTCCTGTGGCGGAAAGGCTTATCGCGCATAGGATTGTTACAGTACAGAAGAGCCAATTCATTCTGGATAGGTGACGCCTGTGCGATCAATCAGCTTCGTGCCATGGGAATCAAGAACCTCATCTCGCAGGGCATGATGTCGAATCGAATCGGCTTGGTTCGGAAAGTATCCCAATGTTGATACATCACAAAGGAGGCGTAGAGCTCTGTTTATACTTGTGTACCTCTGTCCTGTACTCCGCCGATCGTACAACACCAGCAGCAAGTTGCAGTACAAATAATGATCTCACCCCCTATCTCGGCATACATATGTGATTGGCCTAATAATAAGGATGCAAGCTACAGCTGCTGCTGCAGGGGAGAGCTCTTCTCCAGCCACACTTCCACTCTCAGCCGCGCCTGGAGCTCTCTTATCGTGGCTTCCCCTCGTTGTCTTCAAAGCAAGATTGAGTTTCCCAGATTCAGGTTCAAATCCACCTACGTACTACATTCTACTCTCGACATTTGTTCTAGTCTACAGCATCTCGTACCAGTACATCTCCAAAAGAACACAACAGGGTTCAACTTCCCCTTAGACTTGAAATCTTACATATCTGCTATCTGTTGTTGTCTTTTTAGTCAGTGCTACCAACACCGACGTCACCCCTGAGTTCCAGCTCCGTCATTTACAATGGCAACTGAAATTACCCTCGAGACTCTGTCCGATGTATTGGCAAACGATACCTGTGTCAAGGTCGCAGGTATTGATGTTGATGGACAATTGCGAGGCAAGTTAATCGCGAAGAAGAAGTTCTTGGGCATTGCCAAAGAAGGATTTGGCTTCTGCTCCGTCATTTTTGGATGGGACATGCATGATCAGACATACTTCAAGGAACTGAAAATCAGCAATGCGGACAATGGCTACCATGATCTCATTGCCATCCCCGACCTTAGTACTTTCCGCAGAATACCGTGGGAGGACAATGTACCCTTCTTCCTGGTCAGCTTTTTCGATCCAGATACCATGGAACCTGTCAGTGTATGCCCAAGAGGTATTTTAAAGACTGCCCTTAAGAAATTGCAGGCAAAAGGCCTTGGTGCAATGGCCGGAGGTAGATCTACCACTACACCTAGAAGAAATGTCATAGCTGACCTGTCTCTCAGCTGAATATGAGTTCTTTCAGTTCAAAACGCCGGGAGGTGCCTCTACCGCCACCTTTCTCAAGGAGAATCCGGTTGATGCTCTGCCCTCTTTGACAGAAGGAATGTTTGGGTATAGCTTGACAAGACCCATACATAATAAGGATTACTACTACGGCATATATGACGCATGCGAAAAGTTCGACGTTGGAATAGAGGGTTGGCATACAGAAAGTGGACCAGGTGTGTTTGAGGCAGCACTGTCCTTTGGAGAAATTCAGCAAATGGCAGATAAAGCTGGCCTGTTCAAGTGAGTTTGCGACTGCAACATATGGAAAATTCTAACGGGCATCATAGGTACGTGGTAAAGTCAGTTGCTACGAATTACGGGATCACACCATGTTTTATGGCTAAGCCGCGACAAGGTCTGCCAGGAAACAGTGGGCATATGCATGTCTCAATAGTAGATAAAGATGGCAAGAATCTGTTCTTTCGCGAGAAGAAAGATACAGAGGCCGAATGGTCAGACATTGAAAACCTTTCCGACATGGGGCGACACTTCCTAGCTGGTCTTCTTGAGGGGCTTCCAGATGTTATGCCGCTGGTAGCTCCCACTGTGAACTCATACAAACGGTTGGTAGAGAACTTTTGGGCTCCGGTGACCGTTTCTTGGGGTCTCGAGCATCGTGCTGCTTCAATTCGATTGATTGCACCCCCTACCTCAAAACCAGGAGCAACCCGTTTTGAAGTTCGTGTTCCTGGTGCCGATGCCAATCCATTTTATGTTCTCAGTGCCATTTTGGCTCTTGGCTGGCGGGGTGTGGAGAAGAAGCTTGAAATCAAGCAACCACCTCTTGGGAAGGGGCAAGATGTTGGTGGAAAGGCGGATCCTGGAGTAAGGCTGGCAAAGAGTCTCAAGGAAGCAACGGAGCGATTCATGAGACCAGAAAGCATCGCTAGAGAAGTGTTTGGAGATGAATTCGTTGAGCATTACGGCGGGACAAGAGAGCATGAGATTCGCGCGTGGGATGAGGCAGTAACAGATTGGCGAGTATTCTGAAATGTGATAATGAAAGTTTGCTAATTTTTAATAGGGAAGTTCGGAGATACATAGAGACTGTGTAAGAATAAGGCTGTCGTTAACTCACACAACATGCCATCTGTACCAAAATATTGCAGTACATTGGAAACGAGCATCTTGAGCCCAAGTGACGATATATCCTTGTCGAAGTTCGTTATTCAGATCTACCAAGGTTTGCCAGATTCCGTGACCGGTTTGAAGCTAACTAGAGGTCGCTATTATGTTAAGAGTTCGTGACATGTTAGATTGGTTTAACAATAGGTGTAAATCCCGACGACCTAAATTAGAATGTTCGTGACTGTAACACGGTGGTGAACACTTCTAATTTGGAAATGTACTCTGCATTGAGCTACGAATTTGGACAGCCTCAAGTGTATAGGACTACTTGCTCCTGAGAAAATCACTAAAAGTATCTGTCCGAAGCTGATTCTCATCGCGTGGTAGCGGCTGACAGTCTCCTCGCTCCCCCTAATGTGCAATTGAATGCCAACTGCTAAAGAAGTGTTGAGTCTAGATCGCTGCTCCAACCGGTCGGAAAGCAGGCACTCCGAGATAGAATGGCCTCCAGTCCTTTCCGGGATACATGATCAGCCGCTAGTTGCGGGGAGACAAGACTATTGATAAGCTTAATGTTAGCGTTAGTTCAATACTGTATACATATACACTGTAGTGGTGATTTGGTATTTATGCACAAGTGTGCTAGTGCATTTGTGTTCTTGGTAAGGGTTCCCTGGCTCTCCATGATATGTGGCCCCGGACGCGCTCGGACATGAGGCGCTTGTTGTGGTACATGTGTTTTGTTGATTGGACACTTTCCTTCTCTCATCTCCTTGCTATGTCATAGCTTCTGTCTTTCCAAGTAGGAAGGTAGAAAAGAGCTAGACGAGCTAAGGTATATTGGGCAAGAGCTGGTGTCCTGTACCTGAAATAATGGAGCTATAGTGGCCCTGTTACATACATGGCGTCTTCATCTCCTTCTTTGCCATACCCCGACTTATCGCCATCATCATCATCATTGATTATTCTCCTACTAAAATTTGACAATGCCAATGCCAATGCCTTTCTAGCTCAGCAGTCTCCGGAGCAAAGACAGGGAAGGTGTGTAAAAAGTCATGGTCTAATCGTGCCTATTCCGGCTAGCCTTTCTTGTTTGGGGTGTCAAATAGTTCTAGCCGTAGTACCATGTACTGTATGGGCAAGTTTTAATTCACATGTACAGAATGGCAAGTAGTGTGCTAGGAAGCTTCCCCATAATGGATGTATTCGGTACGCCGCCGGTACGGTGGCTGCTGCTGCTTTCGGATCATATTCCCCTGTAAAAGTGGAATCAGATCTATAAATTTTGTATATATATATATATAGATAATGGCCATCTGCCCCCCTTCACAGTCCTTTTCCCCATTATTCATTGTTGCTCTCCAACCTCAGTCACTACCGATATTTACCAGCCATCATGCGCTACTCATTTCTCATATCAGCCATTGCCGTGGGCTCTAGCCTCGTCTGCGCATCACCTATTGACAAGCGCGAAGAATATGCCGTGGACTTCAATCCTCCTCCTGGAGGAGATATTACAATCCTAAACTATGCCCTCACGCTCGAGTACCTAGAGCGCAAGTTCTACACCGAAGGACTTGAAAAATTCACCCAGAAAGACTTTATTGATGCTGGTTTCCCTGATCCATTCTATAAGAACTTGAAGGAGGTTCTTATCGATGAGCAGGTACGTACTCCTCTACTAGGTTTTCTTGGAACATCTTAGTTAACAGTTATCAGGTCCACGTATCTACTTTGGCGGGTGCCCTTGGACCAGCCGCTGTAAAGGAAGCACAGTATAAGTTTCCATACAAAGATGTCCAAACTTTCGTGGCACTTGCATCTGTTTTAGAGGGTGTCGGTGTTTCCGCCTAGTATGTATCCCCTGTTACATAACCGCTGATAAACAACTGAGAGTCAATAGCCTCGGTGCAACTGCTTCCATCATGAAGAAAAGCTACTTGACTATCGCAGGCTCCATTCTTACCGTCGAGTCAAAACACAGCTCATATATCCGAGCTGCTCTTAAAGAATCACCCATCCCCAAGCCCTTCGATACCCCTCTCGACTTTAATGCCGTCTACTCCCTCGCTGCCCAGTTCATCACCAGCTTCGCACCAGGGGCGGCCCCTCTCCCATTTAAGGCTTTCCCGCCAATCGAGCTCCGCATCTCCCAATATGCTTACACTGCTGGCTCATCCTCTGTAACCTTCACCCACGCGAAGGGAAATGCCATCAATGCTGGTCTCATCAAAGAGGATACCCCTGTTTATGCCGTTTTCTTCTCTGGTCTCGATACCTACTATGTTGCTGTCCGTGAGACTGGTGGTAACGGCCGTGACTTCAAATTGGACCACCTTCCCGGTGCTGCGGATGGAAAGCTAGCTCCAGTTGGGCAGGTCTACGTCGTTCTATCAACTGCTGATGGAAAGACCACCACTATCAAGGATGATAACACCATCTCTGGTGTTGGTTTCCTTGAAATTCTTCCCGTTGGCGTTAGAGCATAATCATCACCTAAGAGTAATAGCTCAGGTAGGATCTGTTATCTGTTTTAAGGATGAGACCAGCCCAGGCGATAATAATGAGGGATATTGTACATAGTAACTAGAGTATGTTAATGATAATTGTGATGTATCAAGACTTCATCTGAACTCACATGATCTTATGATCTCTGTTGTGATTATATAGTAACAACTATGTTCTGGTTCTCATCGGAGTTGTTCTTGTATTGGGTTTCATTGTGCACTGGTGATCCCTTTAAGAATCAAATTTATCGCCAAGGTATCTAATTTTGTGGTAAATAGCAATATTATACCAGCAACATAACCTTGACTTGTTACAAACTTGTCACATTACTCCAAACATAGAGTGTTTTGTAACGTGTTATGGCACCACTACCACTTAGCAACTATATGCTTGCATCTAGGAAGGCCTTCTTTTCCGTCTTTAGCCTACACCCAATTTAAGACCCTTACTCGTAAGTTCAAGAATCTCCTCTGCCTTTCAGTTAATAGCCTCTCAGATGATACATCACCTGAGTAAACGTCAGTCGCTGGGTGCCGAAAAACCGTACATGCCGAAATGACTTCAAGATTTTAGGGTCATAAATCTTTAACTCACGAATTTTCAAAGCCATAGTCAGTGTGCTATTCTTCTTCAGCAATGTCCCCTCAAGTGCTCAGATTAGGTTAGAAATACTACGATTATAGTGATTCTATCGATCGTCCATCTCATCGACGGGGTTGAAATTCGCTTTGCCCGCCCCCCCCCCCCCCCCCCCTTCTATGATGACCATTGACTTGTCCGAATTTCGGAACTGCGGCACGAAGCTCCTATCAAGAATAAATAGGATTTTAGATTTTTGAAAACACAAAAACAAGGAACCCATATGGCGAATTTATCCGGACAAAATGAGCAGTACATAAACCGCCACGCATGCTAATGAGCGAGCGAAAATGGGAGCCTATATAAGATGTATTCTCTGTCAAGCTGGTCATAATGAAAATAGCACAGTACAAGTGAAGTGTAGCATTATTCTAGGAGTTTGCATGTTATAATAAGGTAATGCTTCGTGAGTGACCGCGATAGTCAAGCCCTTGAATATACGATTCCATATCAAAACGTAAACAAGCCCCCCTTTCTACCCTCTTTAGCTTGTATGACTGGACATTGTCTTGCCTGTCATTAGATTCGATGCGGAGGCAGACCATCTCGAGTTTTTGTGCTATACATGGAATTGTGGGAAGATGATCTAGAAGTTGATTGTAAAAGTACTAGTACCGGACTTTTCGACGCGCTGTGCATTCTTCAGAAAGTTATCGATATCGTAGTAGTCGTCGAAACCGGAGAGTTTTTGAGATTCCGAGTCGATATATCGAAAAAGTTTAGAATGTCAAAAGGGGTCTTGAGAGGTTGAATTTGGCATGTGACAAACAGCAAGATGGCCCTGAAGATGTTAACTAGAAATTCGGTGGGGATACCAGAAGGTGAATAGAGCCACGAATCAGTCTCAAACGTCATGAAGGCTCCTATTAGTTGTGGTCATCCACACACACACACATGTTTCCACTCTTGGCATATTTCTTACAAATACCATATCACTGTGCTTTGTAAATTAATCACTGTGCTTTGTAAATTATGAAGTATGATGACAAATTACAAAACTCATATTATTTAACATATATATGTTGTGTCCAAACTTAAGGGGGTTTCCCAACAAATACCAACACTTCTTTACACGTTAACCATCAACAAGATCCACTTCCTCTCATAGAAGACTCCAGTCACCATGAATCCTACAATCCTAGTTGTGGGTGCAACTGGAAATACGGGTCGAATTGTGGTGGAGACCCTTTCGGGTTTAATAAACACCTTGGTGGTACTTGAAGGATATAGAATCATTGCTCTCACACGTTCCTCAAACAACTCTGTTGCACAGAAATTTGCCAAACTCCCAAATGTGTCCGTTGAAGAGAAGAACTGGGTAGACATCAGTCCAGACTGGCTGCGCGAACGCAATGTTGCTAAGGCATTTGTATGAGGACATTTGCCCAGTTACGTCTATCACCTTCTAATCTCTCCTCATAGATAGCTTCTCACAGTGAACCCACCCAATTTGCAGATGAGTCAACATTCCACCTCGCTGCCCTTCACGCTGGTGTCAAATACGTCGTGCGTATCTCTACCACCCCTGCTAATGTTCGCCCTGACTGTCCGGCATACTATCCGCGGCAACATTGGGCAATCGAGGCGTTATTGAATTCACCAGAGTTTAAAACACTACAGTGGACGTCTCTCCAGGCAAACACCTTTATTCCCTTTGCACTTGGGCCTGTCCTAGAGTTCATCAAGCAGTATCGCAAAGATGGCAAGCAAGAAACGCTCGCCCTGATGGCTGACGACGACGCGCCGGTTGGATACGTTCATCCCGACGATGTTGGTCGCTTCGCGGCTGTACTTCTCTGCCAGGAAGACTTTTCCGTCCATAACAAAGCCAAATATATACTTAACGGGCCTGTTGATATCACAGGAAAGGAAATCATCAAATTGGTTGAGCAAATTATAGGAACACAAGTCAAGAACGTCAAATTTAGAGATACGAGCCTTGCTGATTTCTTAGCGGCTTCGTCTAAGGAAAACAAAGGTCTCATTTTATCCTGTAAGTCTATGCCTGTTACAGCTTGGGAAGGGAAGTGCTCGGTAGCAACAACTAGCAAGGAGGTCAAGGAATTGGCAGCACCGAAAATCACTCCTTCTGGATGGCTGAAAAGTGCGCTTGAAGCATAAATAATCTTCCGAGGGTATATAAATTCTTTTAAATAATAATATACAAGAAATAGGTCTATAATATGTATTGATAGATTATTTTGAATGCGGGGCGCCATAACGCTGATATGGCATAAGGGCTCGTTGTATTCGATGGTGATCAATGGGAATAATATATTGCAAGTTCTGCGTACAGTGTGGTGTTGATAATGTATCCCCAATGTAGTCGAACCGCCTATGATTACGTGAACTGAGTGTATTACGCATGCCACTTAATGTTTGAGGTAAGGAGTATACTAACGTGTATTAAACAAGTTGTTTTTATTACAGGCTTGCTACTTGTATAACATACATATTTATTACCTAGAATTCAAAGGGAAAAGCATGTGATTTGTCCGTGCAGATCTATAAAAACGGTGAGGGCTTTAGAGCTTGGATGAGACCACTTTACATATAATGGGGATAGTTAGAGCTCTGTGTTGGAGCTATATTAAAAGCATTTTCTTATGCTATAAAGGAGACTCTTCGCAAATCAGGTAGAAAGGCGACGATATGAATGTGATATTTCAGGAGGAGGGTTTCAAAGTATTCAGGAGTGGCTATAGAACATGGCTGATAATAAAATATGGGAGACACTAATATGTACACAGATTTCAAGATGCGTAAATTAAAGTACCTTGCCCATCATCCTTTTGGGGCCCAGTTTTTTAATGCCACGCAGTAATGGACCTTGAATACTGAAATCCGATTTTCCTCGGAAATGGACATGCAGTCTAACAAGCTACGGTACTTTGTTTGTTTGGCCAAGTTGATATGATCATGAGAGCCTTTCATGGAGCTGTCAAGTAGACTAAAATGATTGATTTGCGAGTAGCTAAGTTAGAAGGTTGATCGATGACGAATTATTCATAATCAAAACATTAAATCAATAGCGGAAGAAAGGAGAGGAAAGAAGAGAGTTATTTGAAGGTCATTCAATTGTATTCTATTGTAGAATCTTTTCAACCTCTGGCTCGTAGGCCCAATTCGCAAGCCCCATGACCGAGCTCTAATCCTAATGTTGAACTCCAGATGCGATGAAATCCGCTTTTTACTCCATAAACTGTACAAAGTGCAAACCCAAACCAATGCGCTAAAACAAACAAAAAGACTTTTTGGTGGACTTGTGTCCAAGACGCTCAGACAACTCCAGAACCCCGTTTATGACCCAGAACACTCAAAAATACACAGAATCGAATCAAGCTGGTGAAAAGCGGAGGAGCTTTACATGACAGCTGCCTTGACACCGCCGGTAGCAGCAGACTTAGCACCAGTTGCAGATGCCTTAGCGCCAGTTCCAGATGCCTTCGAGCCATTCTTCTTGCCTCCCTTATCAGCAGCAAGGAGCTTCTTAGCAAGCTTCTCGACTGGGCCACCAGCGAGGATAAGAGTGTCGGTGCTGCCCTCTGGAATAGTCATGGTACCCTGAGCCTTGTTGATCTCAGCAATGTTTGGGAGAGCGTTGACCTCCTTAGCAGCAGAGATGCAGGAAGCTGGGAGACCGGAAATTCTAGCAGCTCCATCACTGCCCTTGTTGCCACCCTTGTGGTTGCGGTTGCTGCTTCCTGGAGCAGGAGCTTCACGAGCGCTCTTGGGTGCTCCTGATGCGGCCGCTGGTGCTGCAGATGCTCCAGATCCAGCTCCAGGAGCAGCGACCTGCTTGTTGAGCTCGACAGTTTGCTTGCCATCGTTCTTGATTTCATCCATACACTTCTTGAAGATGGATTTGAGTTGAGCGTTCATTGGGTTGCCGCCCTTGCCTTGTTGTTGGCCCGTGGCGACCTCGCGCTTGCTGTTGCCAGAGATGGAGGAGAGGAGGTAGTCGGTTGCGTGGTCCATAGCACCGACTTCACGCTTTTGTTGGCCGAGCATGCCACCGACCAAAGAGGCACCGACGCGGAGAGCAGCGGCTGCCTGGATGGATGGGTGGATCATGGCAGCAAAGGAGATGATTGCGAAAGTGGTGGAAGTAGTGAACTGCATATTTGCTGATTTAAGGGTTTTATTTGTTGAGTTATGAAAAGAAGATTGAAGTGGATTGAAAGTGGATTGAAGTAATGGA
>Ga0247734_1000881_pt1 | contig 24317 bp, 24 predicted proteins | sample UWRJL103311B2_FD_180933 | JGI IMG/M metagenome (GOLD analysis project Ga0247734, IMG submission 180933) | Plant litter microbial communities from Arlington Agricultural Research Station in Wisconsin, United States - UWRJ-L103-311B-2 | ecosystem: Environmental > Terrestrial > Plant litter >... | reverse complement strand
CTCAAAAGTTTTTTTTTTTGGTCGAAACCTGATTGTTGCTTGTGAACTGACTACATCTGCTCAGTAAAGGCTGCTAAAGCGTAAAACGTAAAGTGGTTGTTAACGTTGTAGAGAGTTGCTGTGTCATATTCTGTTATCAGATGTGGAGGTAGCTGTTAGACCATATAGTATGTTGGAATCTTGGAAATAGAGTTGAGAGGGTGGGTTGAGTCGTTAGTCAGTTGACTGGTTATATAGTAAATTAGCTGGTTGCTTAGTTGGTTGGATGGGGGATGAAAATTGCTGTGCTGCTGCAGTAGTAAGTGCGACTGACCGTTCCAAATACTTCAACCTACAAGAACAACTGATTCCAAGATGTGCAGTTACAGTCATCTACCCAAGAACAACAAATTCTAAACAACAAAAAGTTAGTGCGTATAATCAAAAGCGTTACTTTCGGGGTCTTCTTAAAGTTATCGATTGTAAGCTTGGCATGTGTTTAGGGTTATTGTGTTCTCCCTGGTTAGGACAATGTTCCCATACTTTACCCAATGAAACATCCAGTGCAAAATCCTGCATTACTCTCGCGTATTATGTTTCCTATAAGAGATGCTATGGATAATGCCTCTTCCGATTACTCTAACAGTGGGTCTATAAATAAAATGACGAAGTACACATCCTAGTATGGAGAGTTGGTGTGTCCCAGCCAACTAAAACATCATGGACAAGACTATTAACGATGCTAGCAGCTATCAACTTTGTGAAAGATGCGAGATTACAGAGGGTATCATCGTCGGTCACTTCTGGTTTGTTTACGGCTCGGACGCCAAAATGATTTGTGTGTATCGGGTTCCTTTGTTGGAGGATGCCAATTGAGAGCCCTGGGGATTTACTCAGGTCGAAAAGTTGCTGAAATAGGTCGTGAAGCATCTCCATCTGGATTGTTGGTGTTGTTGTCGGCATTTTTTGATAATGTTCAAACTGTGGCGTGACAAAGAGTTGTCCGGAGCAAGGGAGACAAGCGAGCCTGTTGTTATTTCTGAGACCCCCGATAATGACTCCCGCTCAAACCTATACTACTTTCATCAATCGCTCCCATCACGATTTTACTATTCTTCCTTACTACAAGAAGCTGTGTTACTTGTCTCTAATTTTTTTGCTGTGAGAAAATGGGAGTTTTATCTTCGATTTCTACGATTTGGGAGACATGGCCAACATGGCACTGGCCTCTTGTCATAGGGGCATTTTTCGCTCTAGTGGTATGGAAATCACTTTCAGAAGTTTTACCCACCTTTTTTAACCATTGCAGATCGTGATTCAGATAGTATATAATCTGTTCCTCCTTCCACTTGCTAAATTTCCAGGTCCGATTTTCGCCAGATTTTCCGGACTTCCTTCACGGTATTATGCGATATGAGGAGACCGTACATCTGGATCTGGCAACTAAACCAAATCTAAGGCGTAAAAGTTCGCATCGAACCAAGCACTGTGATATTTTTCGACTCGATTTCTTGCAATGAAGTTTACAGTAGTTCTGCAAATATACAGAGGAGTCGTTTTTATACAGCTTTACAAAGAAGCCACCATGAATGCAACTCACTCACTACAGTCAATACGAAATTACATGCACAAAAGAGGAAATTACTTAATCTATCCTTCACCGAGAAATCCCTTCGAGCTGCCTCAAGCTTCATGATAAGCCATATTAATCGCTGGATTGACCTTATCGCCAAAGAATGCGATCATCCTACTGGGTGGACAGCGCCAAAGGATTTTGCTGAACTTGCCAACGTTCTCGTTTTCGATATCATTACACCTCCTGATATTAAGGCCTACTATCAATTTGTCCATGATAATATTACAAAGCGAAGCTCGTTACAAGAAGAGCTTCGAGAAAAGCCTGAGAGTCAACAACGCCTTGATATGTTCCATTGTCTTCGCGAATCAAAAAACCCCGATACTGGCGCTCCAGCGTACTCTCAAGAAGAGCTATGGGCTGAAGCCAACATGCTCATAATTTCCGGAGCCGACACCACTGCCGTTAGTCTTTGTGGCATTTATTCTATCTTGTGCGCAATCAGATTCGGTTAGAAAAATTGCGAATGATATTGTCCCAGGGCAGAAATTGCAGTCCTGCACCTATCTGAGGGCATAAATTGGGCGCCTTACACCTGTAGGTCCAAGTGAAACAGGCAGAGAGATAGAATCAAGAGGGGGCAACTATCAATGGCGAACATTACCTCCCCGGAACCGTTGTCGGCGTGGTGGCCTGGGCACAGACTTGCAACGAAGTTTATCGCGGTCCGTTTGTCTTCCGTCCAGAGCGTTGGATTGATTGTTGACACAGAGTGTGGAGTTTCCAAGGACAACATCTCCCGGTGCCGTAACAACTTCCACCTATTTGGAAGGGGTCCAGGCTCGTGCCCTGGGGAAAATATGGCACTTCTCGAAATGATGTTAACAGTGGCAAAGACCTTACACCATCTTGATGTCCACAAAGCGGCGGGAGACACACTCGGCGAAGGATCTCCTGATCAACAATGGGGTCAGCGAGATCGTAATATTTTCCAGATGCAAGATGGATATATTTCGATCCTTCGAGGACCGACTATTCAATTTCGAAAGAGGAAATTATGAGGAGCGATGAACCTCTTGATTAGAGGGTTTAGATGATTAGAGATTTGTTTTTTATTGGAAACCAAAAACAAATTGCCTAATCTGACAGAATAGTTTCTGAATTCCAAATGTTAAAAGATTGCGTACATATATCATATGAGCTTCACAAGGAGTGTATAAGTACTTGAATTATCCTAGTGTAACCGTTCATTGAGTTTTTAGTCACCGCACATTACTTCAAATAGTAGTGCCATGTTATTATATTTGTCAGGTGTTTTGCTTCTTTAATTTAGATACTTTCTGATTCTGTTTGTACCCTATTCTCGCAGCCACTATCACAACGCCCTTTATTGCCTTAATAGCAACGCCACGTACTATAACGCGGGCTTAGCAAGTCTCCTTTGTTTAGGAGTGCAGCCTCTTGTTCTCTCTATAGTAACCATAAACTCACATTATTCCTGTCACAATCGCTCCCATTACATTTACTTGAAAGGGAACTTGAGGGAAAGGGATGTCTAGATTCTGAAAAATGGACTTGAATTTAGTTAGACTTTTTGTCGGATCACTTTAAGTACGGGGCACCACTACGCGGGTAATTGCGTAAGTGGTCGTTATATTCGGTGTGACCTAGTATTCGAAGTTCTACGTACAGTGTAATGTTGATATAGAATACCGACGGGCCTGAAAGTCTTACGTGACCCGTACATATTCTCGGTCAGAATTATCCTGACACTTCTAATCCTAAAGGCATGAATACCACTACTTTTAGAGCGTAAACTTAAACTCCTCATACAGAGCAACACCTTTGTACACAGGGCCGCCTGCCACGCCCCCCGACATTGATCCGGCCCAACGGGCGTAGAGGATTGCATCGGCCAGAACAACCTCAGTAGTTATGTTGACTTGCAAAACCCCTTCATTACCAATGTCAAGCTCAATATGGAAGCCCTGCGGACTACCGGACGACAACACTGGCGGGTACTGAGAATTCTTGCCTGTCGGACGCACTTTGATGCCAGAGCAAGAAGCAGTGATGATAGTGCCGTTACGGGAGGCGTAGCTGCTAACATATTCTAAGCCGTCGAGACCAAGGACATCAAACCAAACGATTGAGTATGGCCCTAACCTTCCATGTCCCCAGTACCAACTCGCTACGTTTTTGTTGAATGGCTGATCTCCCCAATTCTAAAGGTTTATGGTTAATTCGATTAATTCTGGGCTATGGAAACCGACTAACCTTATCGTGATAGCCTGGCCCTTTGAACTTGAGTTTTCTGCCGAGTATGGTAAAGTCTGCTATCGCATTTGCATCGGGCATTGCATTGGCCCATCCAACATGAGGTGAGACCTCTAGATTCTCTCCGGCCTGCTTTGGACCACAAGGATAATGCGGCGGAGCAGCCTATGCAACAAGCAGTTAGGACCCGACAAATGACGAGACGCAGGGTACTGTAAGGGACTGTAGACGAACCGAGTACAATTCTAGAGTACCCTTCACACCAATGAGGGGAGAGTCGATTTTGACAACATATTTTGACAAGTCCGGTGCTCCCATGAACGAGAATCCAGTTCCTTTCCAGATCCCTGACGCGCCATCACCATCCGTCACGATGGTAGCTGCTCCGGCATCTAGAGGAAGGCTGTTCAAGGGAATAAATAAATTGCTACCGTCTGCGAAGGTAGCAAAGATATCAACAGAGATGGCGGACAAAGGAGGCACAAATGGAAATCCAATATCTGTGCTTAGATAGAATACGACGACAACCGCGCAAGAGTCGTCCTCCGACACTGCGTCAAAGTACCACCAGTCAAAAGTTGTAGCGTTGATCTTCGGCGCCATCTTCGGCCCATCTAATCCAGATGCGCCAGATATCATTTGAGCGACCGAGTTACCAGGCTGAACAAAGTTTGAAACGACGGTCTTTGTAGCAGATAGGACTGTCCTCAACGACACAGAGAAAGCTCCAATGAGCGTTAGATGTTTCATCTTCATCGTGACAAGATGCGATATATCATATGTGATGTTCTACAGGTATTGTCAGTAGTGTGCAGCGTTGCGGATGAGCGTGGGAGGCCACAAACACAATTTTGGGGGGTTGAATATTGCCCTTATATATACATTCCCGCGTTTATTGCTTATTTAGAGTTGTACTTTCTCGTCCAAACAGGCCAAACTCAGTGTGTGGCTCCGGTATATTGGCTGGATAGTGACCTATCGTATACCGAATGGCATTGCATTACATGGCATGGCAAGGCATGGCATGCACTGCGGGGTGCTGCCGAGATTATATTAACTATTCACTGTGGCATGTGCACCACTTTGAATTTATTTGTGGGCTGATGTCCTCTTTGTGCACTGAGTTGGACTGCGTGTTATTCCACAGGTAGGAAGTCGCCCGAGCTGACCTAAGCTTTACGGTTTATCTTCGTATTGAGCTGCGCGGGGTACTGTACTGTAATCGTGCATAGTCAATATCCGCCTGTCACAGACTGTAACATATTGACACAATACCGCGATCGCGATCGAGATCTAGCCTCGGCATAGCTTATAATTATCACCTCATAAGGTCTGACAACCCCACCAAGTTATCTTGATATTCTATACAACAAAAGCCTTCGGTTCTGTCCTGTTATCCTTCAATCCCCGCATGCCAGAAAAATAGGTTACATTGAAAATAGGAGTCATGCTCAGTCACTCTATCGCAACCATCAACAAGCAAATCCAAGACTTATTATCTAGGGATGGGGGATTCCCGATCTCCACGTGGACTCTTGTTGGAATTTCCGTTGTCTCGTACCTCAGCCTGGTGCGAATCCTGCGTTTCCGAAGCCTGAGGAAGCTGAACAAAACTTACGCAGCTTACCTCCACGACCCTTACACGCTTGATTATAAGACTGCACATTATATAATGAAGCGAGTAATGCTCTATGAAGCTCCATGGATGTTCGGCTTTGCAACTCAGTGGGCACTTCTCAAAACATACGGCGTGGCGCCAGGAACTGGGCTTCTTGTACAAACTAGGCAGCTGACATCGGAGTCGACCGTAGGAAGACGTGCTGAAGACACTGGCATCATTCTGGTTGAGTTCCTAGTCGGCTCGATGGATAGCGATCGCGGCTCTAAAGCATTAGCCAAGATGAACTGGTTGCACCGGCGCTACGGGTCAAACATTAAGCAACCAGAATTGCTGCACACTCTGGCTATGTTTGTCCTTGAACCTATGAGATGGTTCGAAGCGCACGAGTGGCGGCCGATGACGAAAATCGAGAAGGTTGCGATGTTCACTTACTGGAGAGAGATTGGCAACCGCATGGGTATCTCAAATATTCCTGAGACTCTGGAGGATCTCGAAACCTGGACAGCGGAATACACCAAGAAGAATGTGTACTTTACCGAGAACAATAAAAAATGTGCGGAAGCAACCATGCAATTGTTCCTTCGCGATATCCCTTCGTTCATGCAAGGCTTTGCTAAGCATGCAGCTGTATCCCTTTTTGACAAGCAAACTAGAATAGCCCTTGGTTATGGCAAGCCACCTGCTTGGATTTCAGTCTTTGTTGGGGCTGTATTCCAGATTCGGAAAATTATGATTAGATATCTTTTCTTACCACGATTCCACGCGCTAGATCCTCTTGCGAAGTCCGACTCAAGCGGACGACTTTTCAGAGAGGAGTGGGCCTTCGAGCCGTGGTACGTTAAGTCTACAGTAAAGAGCTGGCTCATAGCGCTGTTCTACTCATCGAATAGGGCTTTGCCTGGACCAAAATACAAAAGCAACGTTGGTTTCCTTGTGGAGGAGCTTGGCCCCGCTGAGTATGAAAAGTCGTCCAAGGGACCAGTAACTAAAGAGGCGGAAGAAATGCAAGCTTACGTATCCAAAGGGGGTGCCATGGTACTTGGATGCCCTTTCCGCCCGACAGCCTCTCCGTTCAAGTATGGGAAATAAATAGTTAGATGGAAGAAATGATTTCATTTGATACCTAGTACCCAAGTCTCTTCGGAAGCTCGTATTTTACCTTCCGTGACCAACATCGAAGCAATCCATATACTTTAAAGACACCCAGTAACCCAGGAGAATTGCAGTATATCATTATAGGTTTAGTAACTGCCAAATTCTAAGAAAGCCTCAAATTGATGTGGATCAACAGTGGAGTCTAAGTTAATGTCTTCAAACATTGAGAAGTTGGCTTCTGGCCATGATTGAAATGAAGAGGCTGCGGTTGCCCCAGAGTCAGCCTGGCTGTTGTAAAAACTAGCAGACTCCATACAGTTGAATTGGAGAGGCTGGACATGTGACATGGGGTCTGATTGCACCTTTTGCTGCACATCATCTGACTGTTGCTCTCCATCTTTATTTTCCGGAAGTCTTCGCAAAACTTGCCTGAGCCTGGCCAAGCCTCTTGCAGCAATTGTGTTCAGGTCCCTACTCGTCTCCAATACTCGAAGACATTCCATGATCTCTTCTTTCCTTTCCTTTCCCCGCGGTTCATCCCTGTTGAAGAAGTAATCTATAAGCAACACCACAGTTGAGACGAACATGTGATGGCCAAATGCCACAAACTTAATAGAGTCAACGTTGGGACTAGCAGCCATTAATTCCCGGCTGGACTCAATAACAATGCGAGCAGAGCGCAGACACATCATTCTGCTGTATGCATATTGTGGATCTTGGGCACCCCGTATGAGATAGGGACGGTGGAGGCGCGATATGCGAGTGTGAATGCAGAAAATATTGGTAATTCGTTGTTGTTTAATAATATGGAAGAGCAATGTCTTTCCTGATATATCATCAACATCTAGAATTCTAATAGATTCTTTTTTGATCATGTCAAGGCTGCTCTCAAGCTCCTTTACCAAGGTGCTTAGTTTCTTATCGAAGGCTAAAACAAGCTCGTATGGATGATCATCCGTTGCTCCTCCTGCTTCCCATGAAGCGTCAACAATTTCCCGGAATGCTATTGCTATTTCACACCTGAATCTCTGGAAAGTTGTTTCCGTGTAGATACTTTGGGGCTGCGTATAGTTGCTTAATGATGTGATCATGACGTCGTTGGTGTTGGATGGGACATTAACATTCATCTGCTTAGGATGGAGCATATAAGATCCGCTAGGCCATGGAACGCCTGAAATAAAACACATAAACCTAAAGCTGTTAGCCCTGCGCTGCCTTGTCGAATATGGCTGATTATATACCATTCTGTAGAAGCGAGGTGCCACCACACTCTTCGACCAACCTCTAGCTCCACTGGATCAACATTATAACATTCTCTCTTTCTGTTAGCTGCCGTTGAATCAATCTGATCAAGACCAAGTGCTCTTGCCAATTGAATCTCAGTGCCGGCTAAGTTTCTGAGCATCCAAGCTGAACCAGTGACATTTGGCAGAATGTGCATGCCGATCAGTATAATGCTCTGCAGAGCTTCCATTGAAGGTTTTTTTATACAATCGGATGCAGATAATGCGTCTTGTGCAATTATACCCCAATTAGAAGCATCTCTCCTGTTCTCTTGGTCTATAGTTGTGGAGAAGTACACACTCAAAGTGAATATTGTACAGATAAGCGCAAGGTGACTGTAATTTAGCTGTTTCTGACCTTCGACTTTGGAATAGACAGTCTCAAAGTGGTCTCTAACGGTCGGTACATGCATAATACGATACTGTCAATTTATCTCATGGAAGAAAAGTTCAGTAGTCTGACGCCTTCCTGGCGAGATGGTAAGACGAGTAGTCTTGTGTGATCGATTGTGAATGTATGCGAGGGTTTGGTAATTGAGTGGACGAAAGACCGAAAACATTCAGCTATATCCATGCTGACGGTCGTAGACCACGATAGTTTAGCATGGGATAAGCTGGTAGAAATCAAACTTACGGTCAATATCTCATCACGGGGAATAACATCATCTTCAAGCCAACTAACAGTTTTGGAGATCTCTACGTCATCACTGGTTGGATTGTTAGTAGTTGCATCTGGTATTACAGATGGTGACGCTGTTCGCCCATTTCTTGACGTTATATGATCATTTTGAATCCGAATTGCGACGTCAAAAGATCCTCAAGCTTCTTAACACGGGAGTGGAGGTCAGTATCGTGATTGTCCCTCTTTTGGTTGGTACCAAAATTAAGATTAGTACCACTCAAACCTTTTGGCGATGTTGGACTATCGAATTCAACCTGAGACTTGGGCTTGTGGACCTTATAAGATGTGTCTGAGCATTTAAGTTAGAGGTGATTAATTTCACATTGATACCCCTTCAATACTCAGGTTCTGCGATTATCTCACCTAAGTTAGATGAACACAAGAGCTTGCGAGCTTGACAATTAGAGCATGGAGCTCCACGATCGCATTTCAGCTTCTTCTTCTGGCAAAAGTGGCACGACACTGGTTCCTGACGACGGTGACGAATCGGGTTCTGAGATCTAATAGAAGAAGTATTTTCCGTATCCTCAATACCCAGTCTTCGCTTCATGTCTTTTCAGCTTCTTGTTGCAATCTTTAAACTTCAATGGGGCGAAGTGATCCGAGTTGCGTTTGTGTTTATGCTGACGTTAAAAGAAATCCTGTTAGTCAACTCCTTGGCGTTCCGTGGAGACTCCGGTCCACTTTATTGTCTGACCCGTTTTTTCCAGTCTTTGGCTAACCAATGGCATGGAGAGCCTAATTGTTCTCACCAAACCAGCCAAGATTGCCAATGGAAAGAAACAAGATGTTGTTGTCAATGGTAGCCGCCATTTCAGCCAAATTTTACTTCTTTAATAAGGGGTATATCTCTCTATCCTCTTAAACCTGTTCATCATTTCAAAACAAATAATCTTTTTACAGTTGGACGTCAATTAGGTGCTATGCTATGGATTCTAAACTTCCTTATCAAGAGTCGCCTAGTCTCGGCAATATTAATGCAAATGACACTAGCATGCAGAAAATATCGGAGAAGCCTTCCTTACCACATGCCTTGCCGGATAACTCAGAGTCCGAATACACGTAAGTATCGTATCCATCCTTTCTGTAGATAATATCTCAACCGGATGCTGATCTGCGTAGAGTACAGTCATGTCTCTGTATGCTTGGGGCCTTTTTCTCTATGTTTTGCTCTGTGGGATTCGTCAATGCTTTCGGAGTGTTTCAAGAATACTATAGTCAATCACTCCTGCAAGGTAATTCCGAGTCCGAAATTTCTTGGCTCGGATCTTTCAACGTATTCACAATGTTCGCTGGGGCTCTATGTGTGGGAGCATTGTTGGAGAAGGTTGGACCTCAAGTATGTTCAAATTTGCTTCTACAGGTGTAATAAACTAAATGTTAGTGATAGACACTGTTGCTTGCTGGATCAATTATCACGCTTTTGGGGCTATTCTTGATCTCGTTGTGCAAAGAATATTACCAATTCTTTCTGGCGCAAGGTCTGCTACTTAGCATTGGCCTTGCTTTACTTCTACTGCCTCCTATGGTTACAGTACCACGCTATTTTGTGCGAGGTCGGGGATTAGCATTAGGTATTATTATTGGAGGCTCGAGCTTCGGTGGTATAATCTGGCCAATCGCACTACGAAACCTTTTCGTCCAGATTGGTTTCGGCTGGGGAGTACGCATCACTGCGTTCATTATGCTTCCTTTGCTCGGCTTAGCATGTTTGACCGTTCGTCTTCCCCCAACCATTTATACGATTGCCACACCCAAGCCAAACTTCAAGGCTATCATCAATCCTGTTCTCATTCTTCTTGCAATTGGGATATTCTTTGTTTATGTCGGACTGTTCTGCCCGTTCTTTTATATTACCTCTTGGAGCCGAGTACAAGGTTTAGACGCAAACATATCATTCTATATGATTTCGATCATCAACGCTTCTAGCCTATTCAGTCGCATAATTCCCGGGATTTTGGCAGACCGATATGGACCATATAATGTTATGATTGTAGCAGCATTCACATCTGGCCTTGTTTGTTGCTGCTGGGTAAAGACGACTGCGTTGACAGGAGTTGTTCTGTTCTCCTTAGCTTATGGATTTTGTTCTGGAGTAAGTTATTACAATATTAAGCAACGAGACCTAATCTAACAAGTACCAGGGAGTGATAAGCCTGCAAGTAGCTTGCGTGGTAGTGGCTATAAAACCACAGGATTATGGCGTTACTATTGGTTACCTAATGGCATTCATCTCCATTGCGTAAGTGTTCCTTCTGTTATTAATATTTGTAGATCATTAACGTATGAACAGAGGTCTTATTGGGCCACCTATAAATGGTCAAACTCTTGATAAATATGGATTTATTGGGCTCTCTGTTTTTTCAGGAGTTGCAGAACTTCTATGAATGATATTTATTGTTATAGCTCGATGGAAGTACAAAAGTGGGCTATTTGTCAAAGCTTGAATCTTCACACCTGTTAACAGTTGTGATCTCCGGTCTTTGCACAATCCTGGTTTGATCGCTAATGAATTGTTTTTGATACTCTCAGTTTGTTCAAAAGAGATGATTCTGTGGGTTGGGGGGGGCAGCGCGGGGAATGAAGTTGGGTTAAGCTTTATTGTGGTTGCCAGTGATTGGTGTCATTTGGGCACCACATTAAGCCCAGTTTTAGCCTCGCTTTGCAAAGATATTTTGATCTTCAATCTACACACGTTTTAGATAATATTGTTCTATTTTAGTTCTTACTTGCAATATCATAGAATTTTTTTCATCTTCTATACTCGACTTCAAGAAACCCATTTTGCTTTCAACTTTTTATAACGCCTGTACAAAATTTTAGATGACCTTTGCATTGCCACAAAGGATACTGCTAAAGATTACAATATCTACTCCCTCAATATTCAAAGGTACAAGATATTACTATCTCGGAAATAGTTATAGATCCCTTAACTAGCCTTGCACGACTTAGCGGTCTTCTACAATATTATGCTTTAGTCAGCTGCCGTCTTAGTGCTGTTACTGATCTACTCCATCTTTCTGACTAATTACTGCAGATACATGAAAGCGTCCTCAGTAACTTAATGTTTGTAAGTTCTCGCAATGATGGATGGGCACATAACTGACTAACTGCAACGTAAATTTCTTTTGTAATTAAAAGCAACAATAATCATGTTGCATAATGTATATTCCTACACATCATCTTCTATGATAAAGGTACGGGTGATAGAATGAAAACCAGCACGGCACACAGGTCGGGTAAACGGTAAGTGTCAGCCACCATTCAGTACAAATACAGTATATATAAAGGGAAAAACAGATATACGTGATTGTAGGAGTTTTAAAATTGCCTTAAGAACGGATATTTATGCATACATCGTGTTGATGGATTTTGGCCATTGTGTAAATATCAAAGTGAAGTGTTTGTTATTGCGGTTATAATTGACTGTTCAAAATCATTTGACAACCAGCAACTTTTGTCTCTTGGCTGGTAACAACCAACACTCCTCCATCTCCCATAGAAAGACAGACATGCATTCATACACACTGCTAGAAGCACGATGAAATCTTTTTCTCGTTCTCCTCACATTAACGTGGCTTTAGGCCTTTTCTACGGCAGCCTACATTTATTAGGAGACGTATTTAAAGAGCAAGGGTCTATGTTTGTCTCTTACTGAGATAAATCCCACACATCTAGCAGAGATTGAGGACTCGGGATCGGGGTTAGGAATGCAACCAACATCGGCATTGGGAACTGGAGCTGCTGAGACAAGAGCGAGCATAGTTGTAAGAAGAACAATTTGGAACCGCATGTTGGTGTTTCAGTGCTGATATCGCTTGAAGAGGTTGATATTATCTTATGTAGAGATAGTTGACAGTAATAAGTTTGTTTAACGTCCTCTGCACTAAACTGGTGGAATATAAAAACTATTTAAGTCGAAACTGAACACTTGGCTGGGCGTTAGCGTTGCCGCTGAAACCAATCCTAGAACATAGTAGAATTATCTACACAGTTCCTTGAGTACAGTCTATGGTACAGTGTTTACCTGCCCATCTGTATTGTAGGGGTTCGGGCGGCGAAGCTAAGTTTACTTGATATAAAGCGGGACGGCTAAATACAGTACACGCATGGTTTTTAGCGTTGCCGCCGATGCCCCAGCAATGCTGTTGATGTTTATCAATCTCTAATTTGATATTACCATTGATATCAGTAATCTATCTCTCCTCTTCCGTCTTTACTGAAGAGGCTCGCACATTTCTCCATACCCATTTGAAGAGTTTGCAGAGCTGAAAATTTATATTCTATGAAATCTCGCACTGCTCTTACATATCTTGAAATTATTTCTATTTGCTCTAAATTCCACATCTAAAGACATGGAGGTATTGAACTCGTCTGCAAATAATCACAGAAAATTCCGGTATAGTAAGATGCATGGTGAAGAACAGGACGACTTTCAAGACAGCATTAACCGACAACAAAATACGCGTTGGCACCGAATCTTGATACCCACGCTTTCTATAATATGTCTGAGTCTTATTGGCCTTCTTATCAGCACACGTCACTTCCGCCATAATCGAGAATGCAATTGCTCTAATATGAACGACGTTGGTAGCAATCTGCTCGCAAATGACGGTCTTTCAATAATCAATAAGATCGCCATACCATACCATTATCTCGAATCTGAGTTTGACGTCGATGACTTCGCTTTGTCGGATCCTTCTTGGGCTAACATGTTTCCAGGTAAGTTATTATCAAAGAACACTACAAGTTGGTAGCTAACGGTCTGGTAAAGTCGGTGGGGGCATAGTATTTCTAACACAAGAATACATAACATCCCGAAGGATTCCTTTTTCTGCGATATCTCCCAACAGACCAGGAAATCGATCTGTATATGAGATAGCCGGATATCATTCCCTTCATTGCTTGGTAAGTCTAGATCTGGACTCTTGACGTACTATTGAACGAGTGCTAATATCTTCCTAGACAGCGTTAAGGGCAAATCTTTGGCGAGCCAAAAAAGCCCTACAGGGAGGAGAACCGTATGATATTGAAAAGTACTGGTATCACACAGTACATTGTCTGGCAGATTTGCGACAATACATAATGTGCAATTTTGATGAAACATTGCTGTATGTTAAAGATCTTGTTCATCATCCTGGGCAAGAGCAATTGAAATTGTGCAAGCAGATTGGTCCTATCAATAACTGGCTTGAGGAGAACTATGGCGCTGTAGAATAGATGTTCACTTTATCAAGCTCACAGGAAAACTTTTATTGCTCAAATAAGAATGCCTCATCTGTCGCAGCTCCTTTCTGAAATAACACTGCGGCCTCGTGCTGTAGTAATGCGAAGGAGACTCATAGCGCACTATATTAGTTGTCCGGAAATTTCCATATTTCAGCTCTGAAATGCACGGTTTTGCACGGCCTATATAATCATATTTATAAGTTATTTATATTCCTCTTCCTCCAAAGTACATGGACATGTATGTAGAAGTGCTTGTAGAACTTTTAGACCTCCATATACTTCTTCTAATATTCAGAGAAACACCCTGATCACGAGCCAAATACTATTAGTCAAATATTTAACCTTTTAGTCGCTATTAGGCATATCAAACCTAAGTTCCTCGCTATTATTACCATATTTTATTAACTCGTGTAACTCAACAGAGTAATTCCTTTGTATCAGCTTAGGGGCTGATTACTAACAACAGCCGAGTAGTAACCAATTTATTTTTGATAATCAATATACTTAGTAGCGTTACCCGTCTAAATAAGAAGAACATTGTAACCCCGCCTGTTCATGATAAAAGCCCAATCACAGTTATGTAAACGAGTCTTCCGCATCTCCCAACATTCCTCTACAATCTTAAAGGCTTGGAAGCATGTTCCAATAGTAAAAGGGGTGATTTCAGCTTTAGAGACGAGTTCGCGCAAGAAGTCTTGTTGTTCCTCAGCAGCTAAGCACCCTGTAACACAAAACGGCCAGACAAGATTCCGCAATAATCTCGGCTCAGTTAAACATTTCAAAGCATTTATTGTTTTCGAGATACTTTCCACAATCTCTGGCAGCTCAGGATGAGCTCCAGAAATAACAACGTGAAGATAAGTTAGTGCTGAGAGTGCAAATATACTGGTAATGTCGGTTTGGGCTGTCGATAAAGTACTATTGTGGCTTTCTAAAGAGTGTTCACTCTTCATAGCCACAAGTTCTTGTCGAAGACTTTCCTCAATTCTGGCACCACGTTTAACGAGCTCTACCAGACTCAGCTGGTGAAATTTTTCGGCTTCCTTCTTCCAATTATCTAGGTAAACAATATCCAATATTAATATCATGACCCTAGTTCCGCATCCAAATAAGCTTTCTAAGCTGATGTGAAAAGTGTTTAGGAGATATTTATGATCTAAGTCAAAGGAAGGTGGCGACCTTGTTGAAGCAGAGGCAATAATATCAAGACATATAAAAGAACCAAGTAAGACTTTAGCCTCCATATTATCTCCTAGACTCATAACTTTCTCATGCTGTTCGTGTGTAGCTGTGAAGTTTGAACCCGTAGAGCTGTGCCCGTTGAAACTCGTTTTTGGCTGCACAAGGGGTAAAATTAAGGGAATGGCGGCGAGAATATATTTTTGCCAATCCCCTGTGCCGCCAGCAAACAGCTACAGTTATTCACAGTTAGTCTAAGTAGTGAATTTGAAAACACACAAATATCAACTACAAACCTCATAAAATATAACTTGCAATACACAGGTAATGCTAGCTCCTTTACGCGAGCTGCTAGACTTGTCCATTGTAACTTCCATCTCTTGGAGAGCCATGATATTATAACTCGGTTTGTTGGATAGTCTTGATCGTAGGGATATCTCGGCGGTTGACTGAAGATGACGCTGACTTAACGCTAGTGTTGCATGATACGCAGATCTAGTACGTTTGATGCTTGAGAGCAGCCAGCCTCGTGACTGTTTGTTGGGAAAGTTGTAAAAGGGGTATTGGATATAGAAGACCTCGTCTAAATAGTGCATTAACAAATCATCTTCCATGTCTCTAGGCATAACTGAGTCTTCTGGGTAGCTTGAAACCATATCGCATTCCTTTATATATTGGTTGGCGCTGAGAGATTGTGCAAGTGTGGTGTGGCTACTCGACGGCCATTTAGCTTCAGATGCACCAATAGCTCCTTGGTTCGGTCCCTCTTGATATGTTGTGTGATCCAATATACTACAGTTCTGTGAGGTGAGAGTATTTGATGCAGGAGTATTTGGTGTTGGTGTTAACAGTATATCAGAATGTTGAGAAACTGTAGAAGGTTCCGAAGGAATTAGATCTTGGCCACTAAGCGAACCGTCATCCACCCATATACTGTTGTCCCAGTCGAGATTGCCAAACAGCGATTCCGTATTAAAAATATTTTCTTGAGGAAATTCGTTTGAGATGTAATTTTCACAAATATCTAAATCTGTGTTCCAATCGTGTAGCTGACTCCAATCTGCAGAAACCGCTGTAGCAAGATTAGATCCTGTTGGAGGAACTTCTTCCGATGATGAATAACTTGAAGATGCAGCTATACTTCCAGCGGATTTATCGTATGCGGTATCCATATCTGGGAAAGGTAAAGAGGGAGAGTGTTGAGAGCGGCGCTTTCGTCGTTTTGGATTATTCTGACCTACGATCCTCTTGATTCTCAAAGCTTGCTCTTTCTGTAATGGTCCATTGTCCATCCATACGGGTCTATCGCCGTATCCATGACACTCTAATGAAAGTGAGGCACATTTAAAACATCCGGGACGATTTTCGTCGCATTTTTTCTTCCGAACTCGGCAAGTCCAGCAGCCGTGAATGCTTCGTGCGGCTACTTTTTAATAATCTTCAGCACTGCACACGCTTCTGTAGAGCTAGATTCCATGCTAAGAAAACACATCTTAGGGTAGCCAGACTTACAGCTTGTAGTCATCCTAAATCGTACGCTGAAGAAATGGCAGATATGTGTGCATAGGTCCGCAAAGAGAAATCCTTGCAACGATTAGAAAGATAAACAAGCTTTCTTGAAATATGCAGAGTCAAAGAAAGACATTTAAAGTTCTTCAAATTTTAGATTTACTATGGGTGTATGTAATAGCCCACACCCCGCACACCGCACGTAGGAAACCCAAAGCCCGAAAGATACATGACGAAATTCACTTCTTCTAATGTCGGTGTGCAGCAGGATTCCCGGAAGATGCTTTGAAATCTCATTAGTGCAAGGTATGACATATATCAGCCAGTGAGAGTTTCCTTCTCGCGTGGCTAACTACTTTGTTTGGTAAGCACTAATAAGTTTTCTCGGATTACTCGAAAGAACTAATGGCTTCGCCTGAATCGTAATTTCGTATTCTAGGAAAGTATCCGCGCATTCCCTATAGTCCATCTCTGTCTTTCCCTCCCTTCCGAGACCCTTCAGGGATCAAGGTTCGTCCGAACGTTCCAATAACATCATCTCAGTATCTGCACCCCATCTTCCAAAGTCCTGTGCAGCTCTTGTAGCTTCTGGCAGTGTGTCATTTAAAAACCTTCAATGATGCATGTAGATAAAAAAATGTGATAGGTCCAGCAAGATAAAATGATAATTACTAATTAAAACAACTCTTTATGTGTTCCTTTGCATATAGTCTAATCGAGCCAGGTTTTCAAAGAAATGATAGTCTGAATTTGTTTCTACATCTTCTAATTTGTTTTAAATCCATCTAGTATAGTGTTTTTGTATACCGATGGCGCGAAAGACACTCGATGTGAGCCACTAGGTCTTTCCCATATAAATAGTGAAACGAACCATCCAAAAATTGCAAAAGTTGCCATTATCCACCACACTATACCAACGAAACCGTACCCAAGGCTTACACCAAATGTGTATCCAGCATATACTGGTCCAAGAGTGCGAAAGAGCGCTGTGGTTGTTTGTCCAATTCCGTGGATTGTACCAAGCATTGATGGGTCAGAAACACAATTGTTGAGCAACGCAATCGTTGCTGGTAGCACGAAAATGCGTCCTGTAGTATGAATTGTCAATATTAAGACAATAGCTAACCATACTACAATGGAGCTATTCGATGACACGACTACTAAAAATGGCGCGAGACAATACGCAACTGGGAAGAGGATGCAGAAGATACGAAAGCACCGGACATTCCCCAAGTGGCTGTTGACTGACGGATAAAAAGTAAATTGTACAATAAGTCCAGTAATCCCCAGAATAGTGAGTGCAAGAGCTACGCTCCCTGGCTCCATACCAAGTCCACCGTTAAACTCGAATGGAAGATGTTGCTTGGGGGAGGACCTAGATGTCGAGAGGAAGACCGGCAACAGGCTATCAAAGGCGCTGAGTGAAAGTCAGAGCTATGTTCATGGAGAATGAAATTAAGATATTACCCCATGTGAAAATCAAAGAATGCTTGAGCAAGCAACGTAGTAACGATATTGAACGTCCATATCCCAAGGAATTTAGGTCTGTCTTTATCTGAGCTTTCTCCTCGATATCTTGCTTTATCCGTTTTTACGTCACTTTCTTTGATTTTGAACTCGTTTATATGAAAGGAAGAATAATGCTGATTGCAACAGGTATTAGGGTCTCCCAATTTGCTTTTCACAAGCGAAAAAAGTTGTAGTCCTATGTCAGGACGACCTTGCCGAGTTTCTAAAGTCTATTTCGTCTCACATCAGCATGTCTCCTAAGTTGAAGCAGCATCTTCGAAATACCTCTTCGACCATAAGAAAAACCACCACTCCCATAATTAGCATAGAAATTGCACTCAGAAGGGCCGGTAATGCGTAGGGGAAGTTTTTGATCCATCTTAACCCCATAATACCTCCTAATACAGATTCAATTCCCGAGAATGTTGGGTAATTCGCAAGAGGATCTGCCAACCAACTACCGCAAACTGGAATAAGACCTATTAGCTTTCGGGCTGTGGAGTCTGATATTTAATTTATACTTTCCTGGTCCGATGATACTTGCAATCATAACGCCAGCTGGAAGGAGCAAGAAAGCCCGTGATTGATGTCTAATATTGCAAGTCAGCCTCACGTGTCTGAGCGAATAGACTTGATAACCAACTTCCTTTCCTGTATGTTTTCTGAGATCATGGTTCGACTAAAATTTGATTAGCCTGCCAAATGATAGAGGGGGTTCCTATACATAGTCCCGATCGTAACATGTGATGCCCCAGCGAGAAACCGAAAAACAACGACGTTCAGAAAGCTCTTGGAGAATGCAAGCCCAACACAGGACAAACCTGTTCCAAACAGACCAATGATTAAAACCCTCTTCCGTCCGCACCAATCCGAATCAGCAATTCGGCCCCATATCATCGATGTAAATATTTGGGCCCCTGAGAAACTACCCAAAGCAATCCCACTCTGCCACGACAGCGTCTGTTCCGACAATGAAGGATCAAAAGATTTTAGTTGGTAGTAACAGACTGTCTGAAAGGAAGTAACGTGCATGTAATCAAATACACGACAGAATGCAAGGATGCAAAGCTGTCTCTTTCTAGGTAGGCCACCCCACGATGCTGGTCGATCTTCTGATGCTCTGTGTTGAAGGCTTTCACTCATGATTGACAATTCGTAACAACGGGTGGTGATTGAGAGAATTTTAAAACAGTATTTGTGGGCTTCTTTCCAATAAGGAATACTTTGCCGCAAGTCAAGAAGTTGCGCATCAACCACATTATATTTAGTATTCCTCAAATGAACAGGCGAATATTTATCGAGGGGGTTGCGTTTTTTCTGCCGCTGACTTATGTATGATGCATAAGATCCACTCCCTAGACAGCCGGCCGCTGCGGCAAGTCTAAGCCGCAAAGATCGAGTACGTGAGAAAGGCGAGCTTCCCCCGGGCGGGAAGGAAGGATAAACAATCGGACTATAGATGCAAGGTCTCTTCCCTATTCAAGTATTTTAAACTTGTGCAATAGTCCCAGAGTTAGAAAACTTCGATGCCACGTACATGTTGTAAAATTTCAAAAGGTCTACCATAATAACATTAATTACCGTGCAATTTGTAAGGTTAAATTTCTCAGCCCTTAAATTCAAGAATTGGTCAAGAGAGTAAGTCCGAAGTTAGGATAGTGATGTTGGTTATTTTATCATAGTATAATAGCTCAATCGTATCGTGTCTGCAGAAGTAGATATATAATATTTACATGATATATTCATACAGACTAAAACTCGAATGGACTTTTTATACTTCCAAATTCGTCGTGCTAACGGCGACATTTTGTTAGCTCCAATGTGCGCCATATTCTTTGGAGGAGTACAAACCAGGAAAGCTGCCAACTGCTTAACTGCGTCAACTGAGGTAGCACCATGCCCCATATTATCATTTAAGTTTAAGAACTTCTGTGTTGGCTGTCCTCTCAATTTTTCAATCGCTTGTAAATTTAGATTTTTGTCATCTAAAAATGTTATCCGGTCACCATGACCCTGTGATTCAAAGGTTTCTCGCTTGAGATTACAGCAAGTCAAACCTTGGTGGACAAGATATCCATAATATGCATACTAGAGCCGGGTTTATCAGCTATGGATACAGAATATCATACTGAATATGGAGCTCACAATAAAGAGAATATCATTATCCGTCCTAAACTTGTTGGTATGAGCTAACTTCAATTCCTCAGCCCATAAGTGGTGTATTTGCTCAACTGCTCCTCTGTGGAATACGTGTGGAGTATGTTTTAGGATTCGAAGAGGTTTGAGTCCCTCTGTTTCGTAGGTCTCCACCAATAGTTGAACAGTTCGGAAGAAAGCTCGCCAGTACACTGTGTCTTTGACCCTATCGATGATGTTCTTCTGTGGTGTCTTGTTGAAAGGTATCGTGAAATCATCAACGAAAAGTTTTAAACCGTGGCCGGATGTAAATAAGTCAGAAGGGTGGAGACTCGAGCGAACAAAGACATCGTCGTTGAAATAGATGAATAGATCTGTCAATCCCGGGATAAGATAGAGGTAGCTATCAATGACATTGGAATTGTAAGTTGGCAGGTATTTTTGTGGAATAATGGCACTGTGATCGACTATCTGGATTCTTAAATAATGTCAGATTATAGCCCTCAAATTGCGAATCTGAACGTCGTTCAATACCTAGAATTTGAAGTGTTCAGCCAACTAGGAATTTGATTTTGTGTGACAATGTATATCTTGCCAGTATGCCATGGAAGGTACATCGACAATGACCTCAAAGAATACAATAACTCATTATTGTCTCTATCCAGACTACCCCCACCAAATTTATTCCCACCATTTAGTATTCGTCTGGCTCTGAATTCGCTTTCTGATCCATTCTATTATCTGTATTATAAGCCAACATGTCTAAGAAATATTGAAGCATCTTACATACCACCCACGTATACACAATGCTTATATTTCGTGCCCACTCCCACTCCTGTCCTATTATCTTTTGGTCGAGTAACCTCAATTGTTGTGATACTTGAACTTCCAATTCACTTTTGCCAATATAAGCGCGCGAGGAAAAAAGCGAGAAGAGGGCGAATAAAGCAGTGAACATACAAACACGCTTCTTTGAGGTGCAGTGCTTAAAATTTCGTTCCCTTTGAAACATCTTCATGACTTGTGTGTTAAAAATATCCAAGTGGAGAAACACTATTAAAGCGAACAAGATGATGGACAGAAAACAGAGGGCTTTAAATTATTATGTAATACAGCTTATTACGTAATATTGACCAAATTGTCTTTCTTTTCTTAATTTAGCACCGTCTTGTAATAACTGCTGATTAGTTCATTGATCAGATGGCGTCATAAAGAAATGCTTCTTTGTATTGATCGCCCCCTTTGGAGTCCCTGGACCAAAACAGTCGGATGACTGCTCCACCGAGACTGATATTTAGCTCTGCCGCTGTAAAAGTTATTTGCAATCTTAGCGTTACCGCGCTTAAATTGTAAAATACTTTAACGTTTTGCTTACAATTGTGGGTCGATAATCTCCACCTTAATGCCAGGAATTTAATCTATCCATAATCTTGAGCCCTTGTCCTAAATCAGCCAAAGAGGATGGGACCCGAGAGAGCTTGCCCAACACTGGGAATTTAAGAACCCCTAGACAGCTCACTATTTAGTCTGGGACTCATAATTCAAAATCTATTCACATCCACATCTCACTGAACGCTTGCATAGTCCCAACTAGCTCGTTTCTTCCAACTAGATTGTCACCAATATGAACACCAAGCTTCTCCTCGTAAGCGTGCTCGCTGCTCTTAATGTTGCTCCGCCTCTGGAAGTCCACGTAAGTACTCACTACTTCTAAGAGAGTTAAGGCTAGGACAATTGTGTCGAATGATAGACTTTAGGACGTAAGTAATTCCACTCCGGCCTTGTAAAGACTACTTTGCTAGGGAGGTGGTATCTAAGATCTTGAGTATAGTTCGTAAGTAATTCTACAATTATCTATCGAGGTTTTAGATAGATTTACGCTGATCTGTCCGGTCGGGCATTTTAGGACGTAAGTGATTTACCTGCTATCGCGGGGACTGATATGTCTGGCGTGGCATTTTAGAGTCGCAGGTGGAGGTGGTGGGAGTGGGAAAAGCAAAGATGAAGATGGCCAAAAGGGCTGGTAGCGATTTAGCGGGAGGATTGCCGGCACGTATGGTGGGAAGATGACTGGAGATTTGTTAGCATATGCTCTGTCTCTATCTCTCTCTCTGGAGGATGGGAATTATGGTGGTGTCTGCGGTTGTTTAGAAGGCAAAAGGGCCGGGATGCAAGACAGATGGGGATTGGGATCTGAAACCCAACGATAAGAACCGCGCAAGAGGATTTTCATCTAATAGATTATGGCTGCAAGCTTTTCAGGTCCACCAACAGTCAGAAAAATGTCGATAATTTACGTGCTGCTATAATAAAACTTGACAGCAAGGAAGATAGGAAACTTGGACTTAGTGGATGATTGTACTATTTCACATTCCAAAGCATCAGATTCTTTAATTGTGTCCAGTGTTATTTTCAATTTCACCAGCAGCAGAGTGATATCAACCCAGAGTTTCCAGACTTTGCCCGACTTAGCTACTACAAGTGGAGGTTTCGAATCTGTAAAATTGAAGGGAATCTGAATTCTTTTATAAACAGTATTTATCGACCAAGCGAATATGTCATTTTTAGACTTGCCTTGGCAATGCTTATAATACGTCACCTACTATCTAGTAATCTACTATATAGTAATCCACCTTACTCTCAGGTACAGTTCTGCTACTAGGACTTGGATTTTCGTATACTGCAAGCTCTTGTAGAGAGTGACTTTACATATATCATAAAACGCGACATATCATATGAATCCCGAAATTCTATGAATTTTTAAAAAAAACTTAGCAATACTATACTACGCTAAGTAGAGGAATATAAATGATAAACGAAAATGCATCAATAATCCACATTATAACAGTCCAGAAATCCTCTATTGAGCTTGGCATAGAGACAACTCTAAGTGGACCATGAGGATTAATATATGTTACTTTCCTAAAGTAGTCTCGTCTGAGAATGGTGATTAGAGCGTCTTCGCATACGCACTGGAGCTGCTCTCAAGTCTAGCTTGATTTAAACCGGCACTCCCTAAATTGGTGCCTAGACTAGCAAATGAATCAAAAATCAAACGATTTCAAATTCCTAATTGTAAAAATCAAACGCCAAGTAAGATAAACAATATTCTAATTGCTAGCGACGCAACAAAATTAAAAGTAAACTACTATGGCATGAAAACCTAACGCAGTCCCATCCACTAGACATATGCGATGTTCATCGGAATCATTTTGAAACATCAAGGGAAATAAATTAATTGCTACCACCGATTCTCGTGATAACTATCAGTCGGGCCTCGATGCTCTCGCGCGGTAAGGCGTCTTTTGGCGCTAAAGGATTCATGAATGCTGTATGAGGACAAACTATAGATTCGATGTTAGAGGGGAAGGAATACATGGAACTAGATTCTGTAGAACACATACATCTTAGGCCATTACCTGGATGAGAATCGTAGCTCAAGAATAGTAGCATCTCATCCGCAGTTTGATCACTAAGCCAGAACCATCGTTGATCTTTGTGGTATCTAAGGGCATAATACTCTCCAGCGTAGTCTGGCGTTGGGTGGTATTCTATGGTCACCAGATCATTTTTTCTGGTCGAAAAGTAATCACAAACCGTGATTGGGTTATCCTGAGCTGGGTACACCAACGGTTTCCATGCACTGTAATGCGAATCTATTAGGCGCTTCATTGTAGTCAAACTAGATGTATTAAACTTACTTAATGATTTGCAACCGCCATTTGGCAGGCTTATTCAAATACTGATCTGCTTCGGCAGTAGTGAGATGTCGTCGTATCCTACGAGGACCACCTTCAGCAGTTTGATCTGTCTAAGACGTTAATCGCAACTTTGTTTCGATGTAGCAACTAACCAATATGAGGCTTATTAGAAGTTGGGTCCCAGTTTTTTCGCCCGTCAATTCCATACACAGATTCTTTATGTAACTTCGGTTGATTCTTCCGAAACTTTGATCATGATCCATTCAGCTATTGTTCTGCGTCCAAAAGCTCTTTCATCATCTTACCCGATAATCATAACATATTACAGCATCGGCTTTCAATTCTGTCTTTACTAGTTTTGTTACTTCTTCAAGGTAGCTGCTAATATTACTGTCTTCAAATGGGTGTATGGAGGAGTTCTGTGAAATTTTCAAGTATTGGAACCCGTGTTCCTGAAGATTAACTTTGTTCTCTTGCCCTCTCAAATCTTGAATTGGTATGTCATGAATTTTGGTGTAGGTAGGGGTAATATGCGAATTTT
>Ga0247734_1000880_pt1 | contig 24323 bp, 22 predicted proteins | sample UWRJL103311B2_FD_180933 | JGI IMG/M metagenome (GOLD analysis project Ga0247734, IMG submission 180933) | Plant litter microbial communities from Arlington Agricultural Research Station in Wisconsin, United States - UWRJ-L103-311B-2 | ecosystem: Environmental > Terrestrial > Plant litter >... | reverse complement strand
AAAAGTAAAAGTAAAAGTACTCAAAGCATTGTCTGGTTTATTTTATTTATTTATTTAATTGGGCCGTAATAAGAAATAAACCCAGTCGCATCGCTATTGCCAATTTTAGCTCGGACGCGTCGATAAGTTTAGGCGAATAGTGGGGCTGGTAAACAAAAACCACGCGACGAATCCCCATCCTCTTCGCCCTGGATATTTCCACTTTTCTCTTTCCACTCAACACATCACAACACAACACAACACCGCTCTTCTCCTCTCCTCTTCCCAATCTCTCCACAACCACCGACATTTTGCATTTCAACACAATTTCACTACTGGCAGACTGTTACCAAACAAACTTGGGAGCTTAGGGGTTGGCGTGTGTGTGTGTGTCGTTGCCCGAAGAGAATGAGCTCCTACCTTAGACATTATCCCAAGTCTACTACCACGACACATTCCTCACCGGCGACATTCCCACCATATTGAGTTTATCGTCTACTCCCCACCTTTGGACCATCGAACACGAACAGACTCAGCAAGCACAACAGCCGTATTCCAAGCCGATCATCAACTTCTTTGCGGCACTCTTTCTAGGTTTTGTCGCATCAGGAATTCTTGGACCCAGCTTGCTTCAGGACCGCTCAATCCCAACTGCGCAAATCTATGCCCGCCCATAGAGATTCATAGACATTCTGATTCGCATATCGTATCAGCTGCCTATCACTTCATTCCAAAGATGTCTTACCACAACAGTGGCGGAGTCTGCCTCCCCTCACCGACACATGTTCATCATGTAGACGTCTCCTCATGCGTGCGCCAGCTCAGACGTTCTCTATCTCGGTCTCCATCAAAGGTAATATGCTTTTTCGTGATATAACGACTCATACCGTACTAACATCTTGCAGTGGAATCTCAAATCACCAAGTCAATCCCCTACTCCATCCTCACCAAAGCGCACAGCATCAAATCCTTCCCTCTCAACCTTTAACAATCCTCCACATACACCATCACCTCTAGCAGTACCATTTCCCCCATCCAAGCTGGCTTTGCGCTCATCCACACGCTCGAAGACTGCTCCTGCGAGACCTACAGCCCGGCTCCGGACTTCTCCAAAGAGTCCTATCAAGCGTGCGCTAAGTAGCGCCTCAGACACCGGAAACACACCAAATGCTTCGTCGGCCAACTCATTGAGTGGCCAAGAGAACGTTAGAAGCACCAGTCCTGGAAGCAAACGCAAGAGCTTTGAGATGTATCCAAAAATGAACTTTAATCTCGATGTGCCTGGGCCAGTTCACCAAGCACTTTCCAGGCTTGGAGGTGATGCCAACGATGGACATACAATGGCTTCTACGTCGAGTCCACTCAAACGAAGCGATGCCATAATGAACCTTGACCAAGCTAGTTTAGGCAGCCCGGTTGCAAAACGACGAAGTTTGCACGGTTCCGCAAGCTTTGGTCATGACTTCAATGTCTTTGACCACGGACCATCTTCCTCACCGCAATTCGAGATTCACGATGATTCGAATCACGAATATGAATTATCTACAGCTTCAATATCCTCCGACAACTCCTCATCCCCACTCACATCCATGCCTCGAAGGTCTTCATCATTACGCAAATCTACTTTACAACAGCGCCATGGTGAGAAGACCTCCTGGGGTAGGCGCCACGCAGCTCAGTTAGCTCTACAGCTAGCGAATAGTTCAAACCCTGAAACTTCCACGCCAGTTCAATCCAAGAACCGGCCACGGTTGTCATTAGATCAGTTTATGCCTCCAGCGCCGCGAGATAGCCCCTTCTCCCAGGGAAGTCTCCCAAATGCATCTATGCACATGATTAACCAACCAGCACATCAACCACACCCTCTATCGAGGACAATGACCACCTCATCTTCGAGCTCAAGCATCGTCGATGAGTCGCCAACACCCACTCATATCCCGGTTAATTTTGGCGAACATCCAAGACCAAAGTTAGACTTCTCCAAGTCGTTACCTGTGGGTACAAGGAGACCTTTCCACTCAGAAATCACCTCTGAAGAGACGGGATCATTTGCTACGCCCAACTACAAGGCGGCCAAACCATTACCAACTGCCTTCATGTCAACTGGTCTGATATCCAAAGTGAATCGAAACCCCGAACAGTTGAATATTCCTCGAGGAGGTAAAGGAAACATGCCTGATACCCCATGCAAGAAACATGTCAACATATTTGCTACCTATCCGGCACAAATTCCTGGTAGCGCAATTGCAAAAGCTAGACACATTCGCCACTCCTTTGGAACACCTTCAACTCCATTTAATGGCCATCCTGTGGTTCCAGGATCTTTTGGCATGGGAAACACGATTTTCGGCAGCGCGTTCGGAAAGCTCACTAGACGTGGAAGCTTCCTCAGCGTGGATGGTGATGAACTGGGTGGATCACCTGATGCAAAAGGAGACAGCCAAAACAGTGCTGATTTCGAAATGCCTCCAACTCCAACAAAGCAAGCCCTTCCCCATCTTGGCAGTGCAAGCAGCCATCGTGGTATCTCCATATCAGCTACTCACGGTGGCTTTGGATTATCAAAGAAACTCCCTAGAATGAGCAGTAAGTTGAATCTTTCAGCAAGCCCGAGCGAAGAGAACAGCGACGATAGTGATAGATCCTTGGACATGAATGACTCTCCGACAACATCCTGTTTCCGACTCGGTGTTGTGCCTACTGGTCAAGTCTCATCTTTCGATCAATCCCAGACTGTTCCTGTTTTGGAACATCATGTTCCACCTCTCCCAAAGTCCCTCTCTGCCCCTTTCCTAAGTCTCTCCACAAAACCCGGTTTTGCTAAAACTTGTCACGTCTCTCCAGCCAGTCCATTAGAGCGCATAGATTTTCTCGAGAGGCTCTCGCCGCACACACCTCGAGATAGTATGACCCCACCGGATCCTAGTGGTCTGTCCATTTCAAACCCCCGAGATGGTCAGGTCGCAAAGCTAGGCCCGAACTCTACCATGTTACCCCCGGCCACACCGACTGCTGGCAGAGACTACTTCTCGACTATCAACGATCGAAGATTAAGTACTACTCCCGTCAGTAGCTTCGCTCCTTCAGAGGTGGATAGTTCACTCTCATCGAGATTCGACAAAGTTGAGATGATTGGCACTGGCGAATTTTCTAAGGTGTATCGAGTCACGCAACCTGCGGTGGCTGCAACAACGACATCATCATTCTTCTTTGGCTTCTCTCCTTCGCGAAATAAAACTCCTTCAACACCTATGCCGGAGAGAGTATTTGCCGTCAAGAAGTCACGACAGCCTTTTCAAGGCACCAGGGACCGTCAACGGAAACTGCAGGAAGTCGAGGTGCTTAAATCACTGAGAAATTCTGATCACGTCGTGCACTACATTGACAGCTGGGAGGACAAAAGCTATCTATACATACAGACCGAGTTCTGTGAAGAAGGTAGTCTTGATATGTTTATAGACAACGTCGGCCGAAAGGGCAAGGTAGATGACTTCCGCGTCTGGAAGATCATGCTTGAACTCTCCAAGGTATGGAATTCCAACTCCTCTAGTGGTTTATAGCTAACAAAATTCAGGGACTGAAGCATATCCATGATTCTGGCTACATGCATTTGGATCTAAAGCCAGCTAACATTTTCATCACTTTTGAAGGAATTCTTAAGATTGGTGATTTCGGCATGACAACTCGTTGGCCCGCCCAGTCTGGAATTGATGGCGAGGGTGATCGTGAGTACATCGGACCTGAAATTCTTTTGGGGCAGTATGACAAACCCGCCGATATCTTTGCTCTGGGTTTAATGATGCTGGAGATTGCTGGTAATGTAAAATTGCCTGACAATGGCCCAACTTGGCAACGTCTTCGTTCAGGCGACGTCACCGAACTTCCAAGCCTCACATGGAGTGAGGATAGCTCCATACCACGAGATGCAACTGGGCTTCCCTATGAGAAGAGTGACGCTAGTTTGGCATCATTTTGCAGCAGTGACGAGATCGCAACAGATTTCGGATCTCCAACTTTGTCAGTTCGAAAACGCAATGCTCTAACGTCGACCAAATCGATGTCTCCAGGAAACATTTTTGGATCAATGAGAAGTGGAGAGCTGCAAATGCCACCAGACTTCATGCTCGATGCGGATCATGAGGATACAATTGACAATATCATCCGGTGGATGATCTCCCCCGCGCCTCATGATCGCCCACTCATACACCAAATCCTCGAGTCTCCCGGTCTTATCTGGGTAGAGAACCGACGTCGTGCCGGTGCTACTGTCTTTGAGGGCAATTGGGGTCCTTCGGATGATGTTTTGGGTGATGATGCGGAAATGATGGACGTATAAGATCAATATTGGCCTGTTGCTCAGATACTTGCTACAGCATCTATACAGCTCGCTCGTTCCTGGATAGGACTGGCGAATGTTGGATGACTTTTCCCTTGAAATGTTTCGGCGTTGCAGGATAACATGATGTCGTTTTTACACGACGGGCGACACAACGAAACAAACGATGAGACTTTTTACACCGGTCACATGCGCTATGATTACTTTCACATAATCTTCGAAGCTAATAATATTTTACGCATTCACGAACACCACGAAATGAAACGAGAACCTTCCAGCCTTCTGGGGATTCAGCGCTTTAATTGGAAGAGTAATTATGTATGGCTTATGAACGACTTTCTGGCTTGCTTTGCTTAGGATTGCTCCAAGAAGTTGTTTTTGAACGCTTTAGTGAAGGGATGTTTGCTGTTATTGCTGATATAGCTTAACCAGATTTTGGTTGCTTCTGTATGCCTATGGGATTGATCATGAAGGTTGAAATTATTGTAGATAGAGATGAAGGCTAGTTGTACCACTTGCAGATCCTGAAAAAAGGACGTAACGGCCTCTTCAAAAAATTCAAACAAATTTATGACACATCCAAAGTCTTTGGGCGCTTGTGAAAAATATAACCTTTGCATTTCCCTGACTCAACAAGATCATACATAGGGTCTTCCATACGCATTTCCTGCACATGTCAACAAGGCGTAAACTTTGCTGTGTATTTCGTTCCTGGTACTCCAATTTCTTAAATCAGTTCGTAGTGGAATGCATAAAAGAAGCCATCCTGGATGACTGCGTTAGGATACAGAAGTCCCGACGCGTTCCCTGACGCAAGTCCTCATTGCTTTTATACTAATATATATCTCAAGCTCTGTTCTCCAATTTGTGTCAAAACATCCGGATACCCCATAAAAAGAATCTGGGTCGTGTGATGATAAATTCCGAGTATAGTATCTGGACAATTTGTATACCTTGCTTGTGGCCAAAGGTAGGCGGTAGGCAAGCTGATATGGCTTATTACTGAAAGCGGGTTCTCGGTAACATTCACACTGGCACCAATCAAGCATTATTATCCAACCAACAAGTCCTTATAAGATTCAATCAATATAACATATCCAATCGGCAGCACCATATATGCATGGCTCTCACATATAGCCCACTAGCCAGCCCTGCTTGGGTTCATTGCGTCACAAAAGTACGTCGTTGGCGAACATCACATTAGAACAATGCTCTGCCAACATCTCTGATTGACGAGGCCTTAAGTTAGATTTTTTTTGTAGGATTTCTCTCATTGCTACTCCTTTTTAAAGTTAAGACGAGGATTGTGAACTTATTTTTTCTACTATGAAGAATGGTCATGCTATGTGGCTTTTCATTGTATGTATTATTAATTGTTGCTATTGGGTATTATGGTATGTTACTCTTGAAACTGGCGTAGTAGAGGATATACCGCGGCTCAGTTACTAATTCTAGACACCCCTCCAAACTCTACCTTCATCAGTAGTGGGTACATATCTAATCCTTATATATTTTCCTCTCCAAGCACCAGAAGTCCCTCCTTTAACTCTGTAAGAATTTACAATGGTCGCGGAAATATTAACTTGTGCAAAACTTCACTGTTGCGGTTTCGCAACCATAGGTTGTTGCTGTGGAGCTGGCGCCGCATATTGTGAGGCCTGTGACGCTTGTTCTGTTGTCGGTACAACTTGTGTTACACCTTCGGATGAGATAATGGCAACCAATTTGTTACATCTAGAACATGAGACGTTGGTTTTTTCGAACCAGCCCGCACAGCATGGGACGCAGGTTAGACAAATGCAGAAGAGACATAAGATAGCACCACAGACACTGTGATATTTATTAGCATTTGACTTTCATGAGTAATCATATGACTTGTCTAGGTGTATTGAATTAGAGCAGGGGGTTACGAACAATTGCATAGTTTCAGCCTCTGTATCTGATTTGGTCTGTGTTCGTTGCTTGCAATGCGGGCAATCAATCCACTGGCTCGTCTGTCCTTTCAACATCTGTAGTGGTACGACCAGCTGTGGGACATTATTGGGTACGACTTTCGATGCTCCCGTAGCCTGGTCGAGGTATGCAGGAGGTTCTTCGGTGGCATTTAGAGCGGTTGCTGGGTGTGAAGAAGTGGACTGTCTGAGTTATTTATTAGTTATTGTTTATCTTGTATGCTCTCAAGTTACTTACTCTGATTGTATTGGATTGGATTGGAGTGTCTGAGCTGGCTGAGCTGGTGCTGGATCTGCATTGATAGTCCTCACATCCGTCTCTGTGACAGGTAACGAAGATAATGTGGCCTGTGGTTGAGGTAGTTCGGTGGCTTGCGGTTGTGCAAGAGGTGCATCCGTTACTACTGGTTTCTGATCGTGAGACATCTTTCTGACTTTTATTTCCCGTTCGTCGATTCGATTAATCTTCTCTTCGGTCCTGATTTAAAACTAGATCTCGAGATTGTTGGATTTCCGAAGTTTTGCTAAGCTCGAAGTTTTTAATTGAATAGTTGGATTGGTTTTCAAAAAATGCAGTAAATTAAATCTTTATGTATCTAGAGATTTTGTCCTATGAAGTCACACATACTGTATAGATCAGCGGCACAGTGTAGGGCTAATTGATGTCTACTAGTCAGGGTGGTCAGCGAGAGCGAAATCATAATTTACTTTTTCCGGAAGTAGGTGGCCGCCGGAACGCTCAGACGAATTATAAAGTTGGGAACCAATCAGAAAGCCAAAAAACCATCCCATAATTACTACGCCGAGTACAGTGCCTCGTAAAAGTCGTTACTTTCGTTTTCAGCACCGAGCATCAACAGCAGCTAGCCTACAATAGGGTTTGATTGCAAGAGCGTTTACAATTAGCCACTATTCACAAGGCAGATTATTGAAAAGCTATGCGCGAATTCTCCTTCGGCACTGTATTTATTAACCGACACCTATGATTTGCTTGCCAGCTTCCGTTATCGTATAGATCTGCTCACTTCGGTACTTCTGCTCCGTACAATGCCCTAAGATTAAGCCCCTTTCCACCTACCGATTAGATACTGCATAGCCTGGCTTCTTAATCCGGGCGAGGATTCGAATTTTAAAGTTTAAAGTTTAAGTTTAAGTTAAGTTTATGGGTTTGAAAGGCAGGGGTCACAAGTAGGGCGAATTATTCAGTAGTGGAGTAGGTTCTGGTATACGGTGTTAGAAAGTAAGTCTTACGATGATAGAATCTATTTAATGAGGTTGATGTCTGAGGCAACACGAAAGCTCCCAACAAACAGTTATTAGTACTAGTGTTAATCTCAATAGGAGTAGCATATCTCCGTATTCTTCTTATTATTATTATTTGCTCACAGTGTAACTTACAGTATTGCCCCCATGCCAGATACGATGCCTTCAATCTCTTCCATAAACTCCAGGCTATCGTTCCCACTCCTCCTAAAATAAAACATTGCCCTCTCATTCCCAAGCTCAATGATCCTTTCTCGGTTTTTTCTAGCCGTCTCCGGCAGTTCCTGAGCTTCTACTTCAACCCTCCCTCTCTCCTCTAGAAATACTTTCAACTCTACCACACGTAAAACACTTTCCCGGTTCCATATCTCTTCTCCTTCTGGTGCCTGACGCAGGAGTTGTAGCGCTCACTTGCGCACCGGAAAATGACGACATTTCACGATAATGAAGCCAAGTGGCACAATGATACCCTCTTCAAAAGAAGGTGCCGAGCCTTGGGAATTTCCGCAAAATGCATTGCCTATGGAAACGAGAGTTTTGATAAGCGAGAGAAGCTGAACAAACTGAAGAGTATATGCATCATATAGCATTTCCGTGCGAGTGAAGAGAGTTTGCAGGATGAGAGTCACGTTCGCGTGGTTGATCTGAGCCAGGAGGATACGAGCTGTGGTGTTTGAGTTCGGTTGATAAGAAGAGAAAAGTATAAAACGTTGAAAGGCAGAAGACCATTGCTGAAAACTTCGCAGATGCATTTCCTTTGATTCATGTAGGGGGGGAAAGCGATGGCCGTGGATGGTCGTTTCCGCCCCAGAGGCAATCGAGTTCTTGTTGATGTCGAGTAAAGAGGTAAATTGAAGACGGCTCGTTATCGAGACATAAGTGGGCTTCTGAGATAGTCAAGAATCTCGGTGGCATTGGTTCTAATCACTGCTTCAGTATACGTATTTGGTCATTCTTGTGAGCTCACTTATTATCACTAAGAATTAGGACAGAAAAATTCACCAGTCTCTTGGATCACAGCGATGGAGTCAGAATCAGAATCAGAATCCAGACACTCATGAATTGCTACCTGTATTTTCAAATGTTGGAAAAGAGGTAAAATAGCTGGATCCGCCTTGTTGATCAAATGCGGATGTAATTGCGCATCCTGCAATATTCTCAAGCCGCTCTTCAAATGCTTGAGACTAGACTTATAATCGTTCCGCAGAAAGTCAAGCCAGATAAAGAGAAGGCAGGTAATCAATGTAAACTGAAAAGAAGATTGATCTTCTGAGATCTTTCTGGAGAGACTACTGACAGCTTTGGTTTGTTGCCGTAAGGCTTCATCATTGAGAGTTGCATGCAAGTCATGGTGGAAGGGACTCATCGTCTTGTTGCCGAAGTTCATAAACTTGGTAAACAGAGCTCAGAGCAAAAGAGCATGTCGTACCGTGGGTTCTCTAAGGCTTATTTGAAGAACTAAACGACCCCAGAAATCGGACTCAGTATATCCTGAGATCTGGTTTACTCCTGCCTGGATATATTCGAAGCATCGGAGCTCAAAACCTTCTCCCGAAGGGTCAAAAATAGGGGAGTAGGTATCTATGTGTAATGAAATATGGTCCTTTGGTGTTGAACTAAGATGGCGAGTGGAGTTTAGTTCTCTTTTCCGCGCTGATGGCACCCTTCCTGGGAGGAAATTGATGTAGCCATCGCACTTTCTCCCTGTTGCTGAGGATCTATTGCATTCTAGCTTTTGCTCGTCGCATCTTATTCGTCTAATTCTATGGCTGAATATCAGCTCAGAAGCCACTAGTACTAGAACAAAGAGAATATTCTTACTTGCAAGTAACGCACCCCAAACGTGATTTCGGTAAGCCAGCTCCCGGCCGATATATGGTTGCTGACACTTTCTAAGGAGGTCTGAGAGGTCTGGAAACTGCGGGAACTCAGAACTAAAGGTCTCGGACTTGGGAACAAAATGGCGAGCCGGATCTGATTTTAACCTTATTGTGCAAAGGAATACAATTCATCTTGAGGTCCCTTCAATTGGCATTGACGTTGCTCTGTTTTCCACGTGCATGTAATTTACACTTTAGGGAACAAATTCCAGTTTTGTTGTAAGCAATTACGATCATCCAGTGACAGGACAGCAGCTTTTCAGGGCGGAACGGTTTATGAAAAAGAAGCAGCGAGATGTGTTTGTGGCTGAGCGTTTATGGTATGTCTACTCTCCTTGCCTAAAGTATTGAAATACCTAAAACAAAATTGGGGTTTTGGCTGACAATACCCCTAGCTGCCTCTTCCCCTACTCTTGTACAATACAAATAAGCTCGTGTACTTCCATTAAGAGAAAACGAGTAAGGCAGTTATGCGATACGATCGACCCATCCGTATTACTTGGGGCCTGGCTAAAACCCCTGCGAGTACTTATAGATATATACTGACATATCGTTTATTAAGAAGGGTACGCCTAGTACTTGTGCTGTATTTGGTTGTTTAGATCCGCTATGTATAACACCCGAAACATCAGCAAATCTTTCAATATTTGAAAGTAAATATATACACTTCAGTTTAAGTATTATACCTTCCTCAAACTCCAACGAGTGACTGGGTGGGATCGTATTCGGCTCCCGGCTTGTTCTACTCTGCGTTAGGCTACATACTATGGCATGTACCTCTTTTCCATCTGATTAGGTCCAGGATGCTTCGAATCGCCTGTGTAGATTCTCCAATCAAGAACAGAACAATTTAAGTCAAGATGTCAATAATCTGATAATTTGTACATAAAGCCTTCGTGGCTCCTCGTCTTGTAGTTTCTTTGATCTTTTGGTTTATCTACCTTCATCTGTTCTCCATTACAGACTGTTTTTCACCAAATCATTGGATTTGGAACAATAAAACTTTTGAGTTGTAGTATGGCCGCTTTCCATAAACTTCTGTGCTTGATCACTTCTTTCCTCTTCTGTTTCCACTGCCCACGCTATTGCGACGAGCACAGTCAACTGAGTATATTGGTGGTACAAAGTTCCCAATATTCCTGGTTCATTCAACAGTAGCGTAGTGGACCTCTCGAATCTTTCTTCAACTCTGCACTGTGGGACAATGGAAGTAGCAATCTTTTATCAAGATTTAATTTGCCCTGAATACAAAATAAACCTGGGCCTGGCAATTCACTGTTCTCTTCGCCTTAACGGGGTTATATTCTTGTAAGTAAGAAATCATGTTTTAAAAATATTAACTTTAGAGTATGGTTTGATTATATGCATATAGTAATGTCGGCGAAAGCGATTTAATGTAGTCGCTGTATAGTATAGCTGATGGCTCAAAATTTGACGGAGACATTAAATGGCCTTTTGGACTATGATTTAATGTGCTCATTCATCAGCACACCCCAGAGAATGACTGCCAAAAGATCACATTAGTTTTAGATATTCGCGGGACCTTCAGCTCGAATTCTCTAAAATTCTCCGCCGTCATCTCTGACGCTGCTGGCACTTTGCTTGGGCCATTGTTAGTTTCTTGATACCTACGAAAGCAACGACCGATGATTCATGGTTCTCTACATAGTCCTGCCACTGAAGAGGAGTTCAATACCACCTGTGCTGCGTCTTCCATACATTAAGTCATGGATTGACTCAATTACACCCCAGGAATTGTTCAATATCTTGGTAGCAAAGACGTTGTTCAAGATTATAATCGGATCCGTCAAGCTCTTGGGTATGAGAAGATGCATTTCATTGGGTCATCATAGTAAGTCTTTCATTGTGGCATGCATAAACCTTTGACTAAAGTCAAAAACCATACACGAGTACTTATAGAGCAGCGCAGTATGTAAACGCCTTCCAGGAATATGTAGGCCATTTTGTTTTAGATGCTGTTGTACCCCATAGACGTGTTAGTATATTGAGAGATCGGTCTACTTCGTTTGGCTAACTTTAATCGACAGAGTAAATTCGATAGATCACAAGATAGTACCATTGCTTTGAACAGAGCAGTGTTGCGTGCAGATTACTACTGCCAAAACGATTCTATCTGCCCAAGGCACGCATATGGAGTGGGGATCATACTTAAGGTCTGCTCATCGTCTTTCAAAACATTATGTTTCTATATATATTAATCACGCACATAAATTTAGGTACTACACCAAGTACTCAAGACAGCCAGCGGAGACGAATTTACCAATATCCACTTGTCATCTTTCTGGACCTTGTAATCCAAATTTCGCAGCAGCTGATATCCAACGAAACATGTTCGCCTACTTCTAGATGCCGGATTTCCCCTTTATTTTTCAAGCATTACATGGCGCTTTGGCTGGAGACGGCAGTGGATTCCCAGGAGACCCTCAAACACATCCCATGGCACTCGTAAGTATTTCACGCGAGTGTGGAGACTACCACTTTCAAACCACAACTTTCTCCGAATAAGAGCATTCTCTCAGTGTGGGAATCACCAATGATCCAAGCAAGAATAACTACGTTCTACAATGGCAGCCTCAAGTCGCTTTGTTTAGCATGGCTCTTCAAATCAGCGGTCGACAAAGTTCTAAAAATAGACTATCCAATGCTCTTAGTGACCTCTGACTTCGACCCTTATTCCCCAATGGAGCTGGGGGGTTTTGGTGTGGGAATCGGCTGCGAATTCGGCGCTGGCTGTGAGGCATGGCGACGATCACCCTTCCTTCTCCCTCGTTAACAATCCAGCTATAGTGATAATGAGGGAGTTCTCAAAGACTGGCGTGCTTCCCGCGGCAAGAAACGACTCACGGGTAAGTGTGTATACACCCCGAATGCAGATGCCCAAAACCCTTGGCTCTTACAAAATGGCGACGGGAGCACTTGTAGGGGATCAAGACAGTGGTTCTGAAGCCAATATCACAGGAGGTACATTTTTACCATAGGTTACACGTTTGCAAAAGGTACGGTTCAACATATTTGGATGGTTCAGTTATTTTAGTATTATTCAAGACCTCAGAGAATTCAAGAGAATTTGAGCGTTAAAAAGTTTAGGTCCATTCTCCTCTTCTAACCTCAAACCCACCATTATATCTATATACGGCGGTCAAATCCAGATTGTATTAGTAAAATCCTCCGATGAAGATAATGAGTTCCATTTAAACAGAGTATCTTTTCGAATTTAATAATCGCTACAGGCAGACTTCCTCTAGATGCATGTATGTATATATTTTGCTATCTATAGTGTTTAGCAGTAGGGTAATCAATATTAAAAAATTGGATTATATGAGGACTGAACTCACCTAGATTGGGATATCGATTGTAAGCCTCTAGACAAAATTCCAAAGAGAATTGACCATGATTCGATCACACTATCTCCACAAACCATCTCCTGTTTAGTTTGTTTTCGAACATGCGCTATATACTGGGGATAGCGGTATGGTGTCTGCAGAATCAAGAAAAAAAGACATAAGGTTAGCATGGACATGAGATTGGAGCATCAATCTCCAATAATGTATACTATGTCACCATTGCAAGCCACCCTAGCCCCAAAGCTGTCGCTGATACACATACCGCAACCAACGGGTGCATTCTTAAAGATTTCATGCTGTCCATCATATCATCCACTGGTGATCGTCCTACGATCATCCACCAGGGGGTACGTAACGGATTCATCAGGTTGATCAGGTCGGTGCGGATGTTTATCACACACTCCTCCCAAACCTCCTGCTCGTGCATCACCCTGAACGTGATTTGGCGTCCTTTGTCAAGATCACGCCATTGGGTCTGGCCAATCTCCCTCCACAGGATAAGCCAGTCACGCAACAAGACACCGGGGTGGAGTCTTGCCGCGGACCCATCGGCACGGAAAACAATCTCAACGCTCGAGAAAGAAGCAGCAATAGGCAGGACTCTGTCTTTGATATACCCGTTACGTGCACTTTCAATGCGATATGGCTCAGCAAACATTCTGCAGAAAGTGCTCGGGGCGTACTGTAATAGAAGCTGGAAGTCAATGACTAGATGTCCAATGGTACTTGGCCGCGGGTTCTCGAAGCAAAACCGGTGCCAGGTTAGCATTCTATTTGACGGAATAAAAGAGCTATCGATGTCTTCGGTCCATCTGAGGTAGTACCTGGCATTGTTAATCCTCGGTGTAGCATATATTTGGCCGTGAGCTCGTGTTACCCATGACGTATTTTGTGTATACCAACAGTCGATTTCTTCTCGTATGGTTTTGTTGATCATTCGGAGGTGTGTGAGTGGATACGGATGGTCATTCTGAGGATCAAGTATGTCGTACGTTCGAAGGTTGTCAGAGTCAGACAGTGCAACATAGGTGTATATCTGAAAGCGAATATCGTGATGGAGACTTTGAAGAAATAAACATGTGCTGGTTGGTTTCGGGGTAAAGAATTCTACAGCGGACATCAGAAACCCCATGCCGGGTATACTTTATTGGCTTGAATGCTTTGATTTCCCCCCGCGATAAGCTATGGACAACAGTGAACAACTTTGGTTCGGAGAGCTGCTTGAGACTGAGACCGAGACCGAGACCGAGACCGAGACTGAGATAATATGAAGGTTTTTGCATTGCGTGTTCATAGAACCGAACAACTATATGCATACTTAAGTTAAGATGATCCTTTATTTCTAAACTGCAAGACATTCCTAAGTGAACTGCAAAGGTTTGCACGCTTGGTGTGCTTTCTAGTTATGTATTAGCTTGTGAGAAACAAAACCTAGCTTGAATCAGATTTAATACACGGAGCTTAGACCTCCTTCCATTTAGTAGGAATGCTTTGTAGCTGGAAGTGAACAACTTGCAAGAACATCTAAATTGAGAAGTGTGGTGGGTGCAACATTTAGATGGATGACCAACTGAAGTTGTACTCCAAGTCTGCCTCCCTCATTCTGCTCCACTCATACTTGTTAAACATATCAAAATTATTAACAATGTTAATTGTACTTAGATATGTACAGCAGTGCCAGTAGTCAGGGTTGGTGCCTGAGGCCATTTCAAAAAGTAGAGGATGTGCAATTGAAGCCATATTCTGTATATACAAAAATATTAATTGAAAGATGGCGCACAAGATCCATTCTGACTTCGCGATGGGGATTGGATTGGGTTCGTTAGAAATAGTGGATAGTGTGTTGATTGATAGTCTGGACCTCAGTGATTGTCAACTTCAATGCGGACGATGAACTAGCTACTTATGACACCTTCTTTGCCAGAAAGAGGACAACGTGCGATCAATTTCTATGAACAGCCTCGAAAAAAAGAAATGAAAGAAACAATGCGATCATAAATCAAGTGATACAGGACTCGTTGGTTAAAATGAGAATCGTCCTAATCAATGAATTAACTAGCCAATTCGACGATAGCTTTGGAATAGCCTTTCTAGATATGCTTAGGGTATGTAGACAGAAAAAGAAAGGCGTCGAGGATGACTCCAAGGCGCTACGAGATCGCACACAGTTTTTTTTAATTTAAAAATACCTATGGTGCCCATCAATGCCATCGACTATAACGTGAAAGCTGGCTCTCGCAGTTTCCAGTAGTAAAGAGGGTTGGGCAAGGTGAACATGACACCACCGCTTCAGCTCCGAGGAGAAAGAGAAATCTGGTGACGTGACACCACGGCGGCAAGACGAGGTGGTTGCCATGTAATAAAGCATGGCAATATAAGCCAATTTGAATCAAGCCAACACGTCAAACCCTTCATCAAACACCAAACTTTATCACAAACTGGCCACCGTCAGGTTTTGGTTCTAACAAAGTCTCTGCCGTCTAGTTTTGATAATTGTGGATAGTGCTGGGATGGATCCCTAAGGTATCCTCTTTTCTTCTTCTTCTTCTGTTTTTCTTTTATTATGGAGACAAAGCGGCAGCTTGGCATTTTCTAGAATAAATGCAAAAAGGTTGAATCTGCGGGGAAGCCTGTCACGACCGGAAATGAGGCGATCCTCAGCTCGGTTGGCACCATTTTGGTGTAAGCCGAGCCAGCCCTGAGTTGCTGAGGTATTTACAGTACAGTACGACAAAGCAAGTTTGCGATATGAATCATATGAGGCAATAACACCACCAAAGTAACAAATCGGGAAGTGCTCATCGTACTGACTGGATCGCCTCTTCCAAGAACAAAGAATGCGCAATCGTCATCCCAGCTCGGCTCGGTTCGGCTTAGACGGATATTTGAGACTGTACAACAGAGACATACAATACTTGTACTGTACGACGCTGGGAGGCTGGGCCCAAAGCATAATATCAATGATGATAACGTGACGATGAATGAGACGGAGACTCTGTGACCTGAAAAGATTCTCGCGAAGTCCACCCCCCAAGAACGCGCTACTTCTATTACATCATGCCTCTTTGGATGCTAGCCGGCCCTTGCTGGGTCAGGCGGTGCGAAGATGCGCGGCGTCGTACCGTACCTGAAAATCACTAAGATTCAGAGTTTTCACTGGCCGGTGGAGCGCGTGGCTAAGAATACTTTCGTGATTGGGATCTTGGGTGGATTCTGGGGTATATTGCATGTACGACGGAGAATGTACTAAGTACTGGTCCAGTACATTCATCAGTACTGAAAATAAGTATTTTGCTTCTGAAAGTAGTAGTAGAGTAGACTTGCATGCGGCTCTGCCTGTTGCTTGTTGCAATGTTGGATGTACGTACTGTGCAGAGGAGAGGGATGGCGTACTTCCTTAGAGTCACTGAATCCTGTATCAATGATTTGTATCAGTCCTAACAAGTCTGCTGCCCTGGTGATACTGTACTGGACCTGTACTGTATGTACTGTAAGATTGATCACTTACTCCTTCCTCCGTATTCCCCGGACCCAGTACAGTATAATGTACAGTACACGATACCAACGCTCTGGTCCCGGTCTGGCCGCCGGGGAAGGGAAGGGAGGAAGGGAGGAAGGGAGGCAAAGCAGCAGCAGCAGCATGGCGGCAGCATGGCAGGAGATGAGCAGTTGATGGTGCGATCAATAATATTACTGTACTGTACTGTACTGTACCGTCCGTAATCCGTAATCCGTAATGCCCAGCCCGCTGTGTATGGCTAGGGATATTTTGAACAGCGTCAGAAAGTAAGGGAAAAGAGCGATGGATCCTGCTCACCGCGAATTGCTTGACCCCGTGTGCAGTTTTCCTGGTTGATGCGAGCCATGGCCACCATGGACCACCATGCCCTTACAAATTGCGCTCCTGGCATCCAGTTCAAAGGGGGTAACAGCAATTGCTGTGACTGGCTCGCTTCGCGTTTTGCGGTTTCCGAGGGGTAATGGAAACTAAGTAGCCGCAAGGAACCACCGACGCGTGATCAGCCACTTCCGTTAACTGCAAAGCTCCAAACATCGTGAAAGAATCTCCAAAGAATTTTCATCGTGGTGACTCGTTGTCATCATCCGTTTCGGACGCTCGGCGGCAACACACCCATCGTGACTGTCGTCAGGTAAGGTACGTTTCTTTTAAGGTTATGTATATAATCCCCCCTCCCCTTCTCCTTTTCCTTGGGTCCGTTCTTTGACTATCAGACAATCACAATCACATTCCACCTCACCTCAATTCTATATCAAAGTCACGTCTATCTACCTACCTGTACAACTACGCTAGACCGACCACACTACCCGACTCTTCACTACTACACTCAATCAAAATGTCTTCCACCTACTCTGTCACCGAGCCCCACCCAAACGTGTCTACCTATACGCACTCTGGTCGTGGAGGAGCCGGTAACACCTTCAGAACTGGCCAAACATCCTCAGGAGCTACTGCTCGTGGACCAGCCTCCCTCTTCGGTGGTATCCTCCCCCAGACCTCTACTCGCTTCAGTAGTGGACGCGGCGGTGCAGGCAACATCAAGCCCGTATCCGAGAAAGCCATCTTCTCCTTTGATGAAGAACTCGAGCGCCAATCCAGCCGTGAGAAGAAGCTTGCGGAAGGAGCCATTTACCACGTCGGCCGTGGAGGAGCTGGCAACTGGGCTTCTATCACCCCAAGCTCCTCTCGCAAGGACTCATCCAGCTCGGATGGAAGCGCACACAGCGGCTTCTTCAGCCGCCTCAGCCATACCTTTGAGCGTCGCTAGATCTCTTTCTTCCTATAGTTTCTTGAGGATTTAGTACTTCAGCGACCATGGAGTACGCAGCGTAACGCGGTATAATACACTCTCCTACTTTTTACACGGCGCACGGCAAATGGGCACGGCATTCACATGGAGTCTTTGGATTTTGGTATTATTGCATTCAAACAGGAATGGATGGATGGTGGGTGTAAACCAAAAAAATAGGGAAGCGGCTGCTTTGGGACCTCAGGACGACTATGATATCTGCTGGTATGACTCGGATAAGTCTACTCGTCTTGGTGATTTTGGATGGAATCGGCTTCGTTGCGGAAAATTAGCGATGCGATGCGATGGATATACCCCAACACTTTTGCTTTCCCTCTTTTTCATAAGAGACGACGGCGTTTAATGACATGAAAGAAGATCCAAATTCTGGTTTTCGGGAAGTGGGAGGCTCTTTTGTAAATAATTAATTGAGCTCATGAATATCACTTCATATCTTCACCTTTGAACATTTTTGCACGAATTAGTGACCTTGATCCAACCAGCTGAGCTAGCAACTTATTGAAACCTGATCCAACTCATTAAATTTGATCTCACACACCCTCACTTCCCCTCTCACCTTGAAATTTTCCACTCTCATCATCATCAACGACCTCAAATCAGCCTTCCTTTCATATCCCAGCAGCATGAAAGAAAAGCCCAGACCCCCAGATTTTCAGACCAAACAGACAAGCCACCCACTCCCCTTTTCCGTGACACATCAAGATTCAAAACCCAGACGCTAATGCCGTAATGAAATACATAACCCTACCCCCTAGCTACGCTCTTTTTCCCCAGAAAACCCACCGGGGAAAAAAGCAACGCTAGAGGGAGCGGCTTCCCCGCATTCTCGTACCCCCTTTAGGTACCGTATCCATGCCTAGATCTAAAAGACTGGAGGGTTAGCTAGTTTTAGGTTTTGTAGATGGTTTTGGTATTTGTACACCGCCGTATTTTCCGTAACGACTGGCTGTGCTGGCGTGCTCATGACCTCTGTTTTTGCGCCTCGGCCTCGGCGTTGGCTTTGGCTGACTAGCTTTAGCTCGCTTAGATGTTGCTGGCTGGGGAGATGAAGGGTAGTTCTCATGTAAGATAAAGGGGGAGGGGGAGGGGGAGGGGAGATTAGGTAATCGTGCTGCTGGATTTTTTAGTCCTACGCTCGCTGCGTTACACTGAGCTTTCTTGGTTACTAATGTGGTTGGCTTGTCTCGCTTATGAAAAGGGGTCGGAGGGAGGTAGGGTAGAGTGTGCACACAGATAGTTAGATGCAAATTGTAATCTTAGAATGATAAGCTCCAGTTACAATGAATGGAACGTATGGAACGTACTCGTACAGGAACTTCGAGGGCTTTGAATCTTGATTTGACTCGCGATCGTGGTCGTTTTGTTCGTTCATACCACTTGATGCTTTAGGTGGGCATGTATCAGATTACACAGCAATAGCATTCAGGATTCTCTTAACGCAACCCGAACGTTACGATCTTATCAAGATATTAGGAGTTTATCTTGGAGAACGGAACTACACAAGTTGCTTTCCTAGTGATCGCTCTCTAAGCTACAAAGTAATTCCCTTTTCGCCTGCATCCACCCTATATTATTCCACTATATAACTCTCAACTTCTTCACCGGCAACTCTTCTGCCTCATCTGCTTCCTCGTCGGATTCATCCTTAATACCCACGAAGGGTGTCCCATCCCAACCCGGATCCCTACTTGGGTTTACGGGCTCATACGCAACCCCTCCTCGCTCCTCCAAATGCATAGCTTTATAATGTGCTCGGCAGGTAGAGTTCTTCGAGTATCTACGCTCGCAAAAATCGCACTTATAGGGTCTAGGTCCAAATTCGGCTTTGGTTGCAGCCTTCGTCGTGATGACCCTTTTCCTCTTTTCTGGTGCGGCTGCTGGATCTGGCCGCTCGCCGGCGTCCTCGAGTGTTTCCGAAAGCTGCTGGATGGTAGAGCCGATCTGGGAGGTCGTGACCCAGGTGGCTTCGCCGGCTTTGCTGTTTCGAGGAAAGGAATGCATGGATAGACGTTCATTGCATTCTTTGCCGTATTTGGCTATACGTTTACGATGTTGCTCATCATACTGATTAGGAGTATTACCAATCAATACCTTTTGGATAGCTGCGACATTTGGCGTCTTCACAACCCCGTTTTCCCTCCATTGATACATATTCGCGATATTCTGGGCGGATGGGAGCACTTTATCTGGGTTCCGGATACTCATGTGAGCCATCTGCACTGCCTGAATACGCGCCAGACTGTTAAATTGATGCTCAAGACTGCCAAAATGCGAGATGGCTTGTGGAAGGGCAACAGGTAAACGGACAGCATCTTTTTGGCCCCGAGGCAGCTTCAAACTTTTGAGATCGTCGTGTTTTAGAAACTCAGTAGAGTAGTTGTGAATTGGCTCTTTAGGATAGCAAACTATCTTCAGCCGTACATAAGGAAACCTCGAGGAGTCCATGTCTGCAATGCCTGGGATAGATGGAACATATGGCTTACGAGCCGAATTCCCCATGGGAATTGGTGTTAATGAAAGGTGAGGCCGGACCCCTGGGAATACCAGCGCCGTCAAGGGAGCCATGACTGCATAAACTCGAAGGTCAGTGATTAGGGTTCGTCCTGGCCAGTGGTTGGGAGGAATATTATCGAGACTAAGTAGGACTGTCCATCTTCTTGGATCGTCATTATGATCAGCGTGTAATCCGCCGACCTCCCCCAGTGTAAATTCCAGACTGATACCAACTGGTGAGTAGTTCAACTGAGCTGTGGCTTTTAAGAAGTTAGCAGTTGTTCAATAAAGTCTTCTTGAAAATACTTACTAAAATATCTATTCTCTTCTGCCCCAATTGTCAAAGGTGATCTTATATCTGCTTCATTATTTAGCATAGCCAGTAGATTGGCAGGTACGGCATGCTCCAACAAAGGCACTGCAACTTTGGTTATGAGCTGAGTGATTTCAGCCGCACGTCCTGGATCATCCAGTACTGTCTTTTCTACATTCTTCATGCAAATTCCGTTTGCATCGGCAGGTGGAATGGTAAATCCCAAAGTATAAACTCGGCGGTCAGGCTTATCTGATGTCTGTCCTGAGCTTTTCAACTGTGTTTTTGGAGTTTGGCCGGCAAGATACATCTCGAACGCGGACTTATTTGAGTGTGAGCCTTCTCCTATAGATATCGCCCTCTCTCTTAACTTCTCAAGGTTTTCCATAACAGCGCCATTCTGCAATGCTTTGATCTCAGCTTCGTTATAATACTTCGCGGTAAAGCTCTCTTCACCTGGCCAACCAACGAATACGGGTTTTGCTTTAAGCTCGCAATATCCAATAGCTGCATGTTCAGCTTCTGTGAGCTTACCTGGTTCCTTCAAAAGCAGTGGGATCTCTGAGTTTCTTGCAATTGCCAGACGTTTATCTGTGGGTCCAGATTGTGTGAAGTTAGGCTCAATCCTAACGTGGTTTGGATGCTCAACGGGAGCCTTGAAATTGAAGATTTCATACTTGAAGGAAGACATGATTGTTTGATTCGGTTAGAAATTCAGATATGTTGTAATGCTGAGATAGAGATGTGGTAAAGGTGTCGACTTTCGGGGTGTGGTTACGAAAGAGAAATGTCGGTATTTGGGAGGCTTCGGGACGCGTCAAAACTCGAGACGAAGCAATTCTCAGAATAAGGGTACTTATTACACGCTAACTCGCCAAAAGCGTGACAGTGAATTTGTTGTTCATGTTAGTTTTTAGAGCTTGGAGTGTATATATTAAATTGAACTAACAATTTTAAATTTAACAGAAACTTTCTGATTTAAGTACACATCCTTAAATATACGTCAAAGCACACAATAAAAATGGGTTGGGAGCAAATATTGAAGATGCAACAATTGTTTTGGAACATTCTTTTACAAATGACACAAAGAACAGCTGATTATATAAATTCATCAGGATATAGATAGGAAATGCAGAAACAGCAACATCCTGTTAATGCCATAAGCTACCCCTATATGTATGCTTAGTTACTTGAGTGACAGAAGAGAGCAAGCAGTATGAATTATTTACAAGTTAATTGAAATATCATGCTAATCCTGAAGAATGGGTTGGATCCCATCAAACTGCTTGGTTTGTCAACAAGAAAACAAAACTATGGAATTTGAACAATGGGTTGAAGCACATCAAACTGCTTGGTTTGCCGACAAGCAAACAGTGCCATGGGGTCTGGACTATCAAGAGAAATAAACCTAAGGGCTTGATTTTCCCAGAAGTGAAACATAACTTATATGACCCATGACTATTATCTCAAATTAACGACTCATATGGCAGAACAACTGACTATCTATGCTACTAGTTGATGAGAGATATCTCAAATTAAGAGTTAATCTCACTAAGCAACACACTAGTTATGCTACCAGAAGATGGTATTGCAATAAAACAAAATTGGGACTTTAGTTGAGCCGTCCGATACTGTTTAGTCAGGTAGAACTTTGATGTGGTGGATGTAGAGAAAGAAAAAGATAATGAGTAGAGCTACGTGTCAATCAATTGCTAAAACCCTCACACAATGTGATACTAGAAACCAAGTGAAAGTTAAATGAACTGTCTGGCATAATCAAACAGATATATTCATTGCATCAGCTCAAATCAGCCATTGACTTAGAAAATATGTGTAAGACAGACGAAGTTGTATACTTCAAAACCTCAAAATCCTTTATAATAGCTATTACCCTATCTTAGTTAAGCATAATGAACATAGTGTCTCACTAGAATAAATAAATGTGTTTAGAATCCTAGATGCAATATACTCCCCTACTTACGATTTTGTCCAAGCTAATGACTACGGCTTTCAATTTCTTTTTAGGAATAGAATGTTCCGAGTTTCTGGCCACCCAGGCCACCTTTTCTTCCTTCCTCCCCCAATCACGATTGTGATGGTGTTGGTGATAGTAAAATTAGGTACCATCCAGGTATGCACCAAATATTGTCTGGTGGGAGGGTTAAGGATGCAACTTATGTGGAAGTAGCTGTCTTCCGACTCTTGGCCATGGCTTTGGCTCTGTTTCCTGTGCGAATCTCCCTTTCCAAAATTAGCATTATATCATCATACCATGGTAAAAGGATGGTTGTTGGTCTGGCAGCAGTTTACGGTGGTTTCTTTATTCGTCTGGCTAGTAGTAAGGTCCTTGTTTACAGTATTTACCTTTATAACAATAACCCTTGTAGACTCGGGTTTATATGCTAGCAATGGCGGCTCTTTAAATCTTTAAATATTTTAAGCCTCCATCGTGCTTTGGACCACAACTGACAACTGGTGGCACCCTGGTTGGAATCGTGTAGCTAAGATACGTGTATCATCTCTGTAAGTCTACGCCACGTATATCTAATAATAATGCCTGTGACTCGTAAATTACTCAATAGCCTAGGTGTTCAGATGCTGATCTTCTGTAGTCCATGACATCGTCTACGAAGATGGTAGCGACCCAGATGTACCAGCAGGCGCTAAGAGGTAAGAAGGCACTTTGTAAGGACTTAGACGTCTATCTTTATCGCACCTTCCTCCGTAGCTCGTTTGTACTATTTAGACAGGACTCCAGACAAGGGAGAATATCAGACACTTTTTACTGTAACAAGCTTCATCTACGTGATTCTTGATGCACCTAGTCCAGACCAAATTTGATACCCAGGCTGGTTTTCCCTCACGATTTATGACTTAGTACAGCAAGCTAACTCAAACAGAATTTCCGCCCGAGGATTCAGAAAGTGTTACCAGTTCCATTACAACCACTAAGCATAAATATAAAATATCCGAGCGCAAACGAAATAGGAATTAAGTCGTCATCCTAACTTGCCAAGTAACAACAGCCAACGCCCCAGCTGAAATGAAATACGTAGAAATAGTCCATGCGCTCTGTAAATCCCTCTCAACAACACTCCAGCACACTCCAAAAACGGTCCCAACCAATACTACTATCCAAAACAGAAATGCCACAATGACAGATGGGTCAGGAGTTTCTACAAATCGAAGTCCGTAGCCGACATTGTTATCTTGGTTGTATAGGTCTCTTGAAATAAATTTGAGAGGCTTGTCTCTCTTTTTAGGCAATTGGTCTAAGTAGAAAGAGCCTGATTGGAGGGTGGCGGTGCATTCTGCTGTTAAGAGATGGACGAGGTGGTCGGCTGCTATGGGGGGAACCATTTCAAGGGGTGGAGGAGGGGCGAAGTCGTAGTGCTGCGTGTTGGGAGGCATCATGTCGCTCACAATTCGATCTATTGAGTCGTCTGGGAACGCCGAAAACTAGTTGTGTTTAGTAAGATACTTCCGTAGACCTTGCTACTGTACCCATGTGTTGTCTCACCTTAATGAATTCAATCCGTTTTAGCTTGAACAGAATCAGATCTGTCCAAGTACGTTGCGTCTTCCATGTTTTATGCAGGAGTTTAAAAAGCCCCGCATCTTTCAACTCCCTTTCTTCTTCATCTTTGCAAATATGAAGTGGCTCGAGTTTTGTCACGTTATCGCTAGGTCTTTTCTTGATACAGAGATGGAGCCACCTGCATGTCACATCAGGGGTAGGTGAACACTGAATCGTTGCGAATTTTCTTGCTTTAGGCCTGAGATTCCCCCCTTTGTTATCAGATTTCAGAGTCGGTATGCTACGGCTGACAGCTATTACCTTGTTCCCGACAGCTGTCATAAATGTTCGTGGTATTCCAGATTTGGTTGTCGTTGGCTGGGCGTGAGTTACATA
>Ga0247734_1000879_pt1 | contig 24334 bp, 28 predicted proteins | sample UWRJL103311B2_FD_180933 | JGI IMG/M metagenome (GOLD analysis project Ga0247734, IMG submission 180933) | Plant litter microbial communities from Arlington Agricultural Research Station in Wisconsin, United States - UWRJ-L103-311B-2 | ecosystem: Environmental > Terrestrial > Plant litter >... | reverse complement strand
GGTTGGGTGACCGCGGTGGTTACATGTTTGGCAAGTCGGGGTTGGAGTAGTTTGGTAATATTGGGATGGCTGTTGAAATGCCATGGTAAGTTAACAAGACGCTACTATCCGAGAAGTCGTAAAATTCTGTAATGTGTAATAAGTCTTCGGGTTCCTTGCTTTGACTTAAGGGAGACAAGGTCTTGCAAGACTCGCGTTTGACTCGTTTGTTGGTGAAAATACGAAAATAAAAGAAAAACAATATTGTCTGTGGCATTATATAGTTGACAATGGAACTGAACAGATTTTGTCCCACGCGTTTGGTTGTTCGCTGTGAAATAAGTAAAACGTGTAAAACGTGTAAAATCTAAAATTGGGTTGAACACACTAGTGAACACTGTAGCTGATGAACAACACCTTAGACTGTCACTTGAGTCTACATTCGCAATCTTCCACAGATTTTAGGTATATGGCTTAGAGTAGTGATGAACTGGGTGTTATCAAGGATCGTAGTCCAATACCTACGTTCTCAGCTCACTTCTGGTAGAAACACAATACTTTTAAATCGCTTAAATAATAATATGTATGCAAAATCTATCTAATAGGGAGCTTCATACTTGGTGCACATACCTTTTTGCTCATGATAAACAATTGTGTTTAAAGTATCATAATAATCTCAATATACCATCTATCTTGACTCTTAAAACCATAAATTATACTCCAAAATACTGTACTATTAGTAGAATTGATGGTAAGTCTATTATAAGAATCGATAAGAAATAGGTGGATGCAATTTCGTCCGCGATCATCTCAAACTTTCATTTGTGTATCTTCTCTTTTCCTTTTGCCTTTGCATTTTACGACCACAATCACTCACGCCAGTTAGAAAAGCCCAAGTCTGAATACACTATCCTAGGTTACAACCACTAAGTCCGAGTGCTTTGTCGTTTGGTCTGATCAAATACCAAATTTTATTGTTCAGTTGAGCGTTGGCAGTTCGAACCAATCGAATAAAAATCTCAGCCCGCACCCAAGTCACCACTTCCGCCAAATCTGGGGCCAGGCGCGCGCGTGCACTCAATATTACCGCCAACATCATCCTTCGTCTCACGAAACGGTCTTCAACAAAATTTGCCATTTCCGCCTATACTCTGGCGCCATGGTTACTAGAGGGTTCTGGAATGTGCATAAGGCGGGTAATTATTATCCAAATCCAGTTACTTGCCGACCTTTAACCGACTCACTTTCAATTCAGGCAAGTGGTATCAAATTCGCCAAAAGCGTGAACGAATTAGCTCTGCTGGTGATAGATCCACGTTTTTAATGTTGAAGAATATTCAAGAGGGTATTAAAGATTTAGATAATGCAATACTAATACCATTTCCCTTCCCGCTTTGGCAGAATCTCAATTATGTTTATACAATCGACTCAGATTCAGCAAGCTTGACCGTTTCATTCTGGCACCGCGAAGAAGAAGACGAAGATTTGTGTCTAATCCTTTACATGAGGCGTCTCGGCCTTGGCTCAATTTGTCAGGCTTCAGACTTGAGCATTGAGGCTTTGTTGCAGAATGGAAGCAATCCACTCCTCGACATACACCATGAACGAGGCATGCTGCAGGTAGAGAAAGAGTATGAGCATTGGGAGATCGGAATTGGACAACCGAGCACCTTGAATGAACTTCAATATCGCATATTTATGGACTTCGTATATCAGTGGCGATTTTTCATTGATGACCGTACAACTTGGCATGGCCATTCATCAACCCTTTTCGACAAACTATGTGATGCCTTCTTACGCCTTGCCGCTTGGGACTTTGAAATATCCTCTGAATGTGAGATTGCAAAGCTACCGCTAGGTGCTGGGTCATTTCCAAGCTGGGACAGTCATCCTGCAGAAGTTTTCTGGTTTCATGGGTTTCTTGTCATTCTTTGCGAGGATCTTGAGACGTCATGGTCCATATCGGTCGCTATATCACGAGTAAAGGAGTTCGTAGGCCATTTAGAAAGTAGAGCGAATTGCATATTGATATCGCTAGTCGACATTGCTTTCGTCCAAATTTCGGCAAGTAAAATACAATGTTCAACAATATTCCCACTACTCACCAACTCCTCCGCAACGAAATGCTCAGCTGGTTTCCGCATCTTGACGTATTTTCTCACTTCTCCATACGTCAAGGAAAGGGGAAACAATCTTTTAGCGCGAGAAGTTTCAAGCATAGCACTTCCTACGGAACTTCTCGAAATGGTTCTCAGCGCCGTCTCGCCCTACGATATTGTTGCATTTGCTCAGGCATCTTTCATGTTTGAGAACTGGTATTACTCCTCTCTTCCGCAACTTCCGAACATGGTCATTCATTACCTGGACGTTTCAATTCCTTGTTGTGGGAGGAGGGAGAAGGGCGAGAGAAAGGAGGGAGTATGCTGTTCTGCTTGTTATGTATGGCGACACTCAGAGTGCCTAGACCTGAGAGAGCGCACACCAAGAGAGTACTATATTTGCTCTGAATGTCGTATCTCCAATGAACAAGCCAGTGCTCGACCGAAACTGTTACCCGGTGCTATCGGACGTGCAAATCGCCGAGGTAAAAGACCAAAGGGATGTCGTGTTATGTTTGGGAAGCACGAGAAAATCCTGCAGTTAAGGGTTTCGGCTCCTGCGGTTATGCGACCTGAGTTGAGATTGATGGACCGCGATCTTACATCGACGCCACCTAATCAAATTGATTATGTTGTGCTTTTTGGTGGGATGTGGAGCGGCCTTGCCTTTGGACTGGATGACTTGGCTTCTTCGAGGATATGAAAGAATTCCGAAAGCCTGCGAAGACCTCGGTGATATTTTAGCACTTCTAATTTTTGGATATACAACGAAATTACTATAAGCTCTTGGCTTGTAGAGAAGAAGACAATTATAGGCGTGAGCCGAAATGATCAAGGTAGCTGAAATGAGAGACAAAGAAGCTGAAAATATTGTTTATTCGGGATTTTGATCAGGGGGAGCGGTGTTGTTTAGTGACTGGTTGATTGAGGAACGAAGGTTAAAACAGGTTAGGTGCATGGCGTTGTTTTCGGAAATCTGATCGTCTTTTCTAGTCAATGCAAATAGTAGTCTTGTGACTTCCTGGGTAGAAGGCTGTGATGGGCGTGAGAGCCTGACGAGAAACGCATTAGGATTGCTTAAAGAATTTAGGAAACAAGGAAATAGCCAATATTTATAAGCATATAGGTATTGTGCCGAGACCATTCAGATTCAAGTAACATCCTTATATGCGCAGGGTGCTAGAAAAGGTTGTCTCAAACAATGAGCGCACGAAAGCAGTAGCAGCAAAGCTGTGAAGAAACTTATTATGGGGCTCCAAACTAGTACAATATTTTGATTAAAGATTACTTCGCAGAACCCGGAGCTGTTGCAGAGGAGAGTCATGGTTTCAATATCATAAAGGAGTCACAGATGTGGTTTGCATTTCTGGAAGTTATAATATTGACAAACTATGTAATTGAATTTGATGGCTATATGCTATCGGACATATCGTAGGTAACCTCTCCGTTGTGTGGGCCTTCTACGTACCCGTCGGTTCCTGTCTAGCTTTTATTAGCGTCCGTAACAAAGTGAGATCAAAATTTATCAAAAGTGGTTGGCAAAGATCAGATATAACCAAGAACATCTTCAATGTTACGAATAACTAAGAACAGGTCTGTGATAATCTTATGATTTTCTCATCATCTTGCAGGAACATGTCGGGAGTAAAGATAGGATATGTACGTACCGTTGACTATATCAAAAAATAGACCGACGAGTGCACCCGTGTGACCAACGACACGATAGGTCTGCTAGACCCCATATGGTCTCTTCATTTTAAGCTAGAACTTTGTAGGGATCCAACAGTTGATGCTTTGTGGACCGGGCCCCCAGAAACTCCCAATCTCCGTGGAAATTTTCTTTCAGGGTGCCAAGCAATACCAAAAGCTTGCAATGTGTATCTAAAGTGTTTTGATATGCAGACTTCATCCCATGGTGGTATCCATCGTCTCGCCGTCAGCCTTCTTCGCCTTCTTCACAGTGGTTATTGGCGCATCTATCAGGGGTCAATAAAGGTCAAGCATATGGTATGTTGGCAGTTACCAGTCATCTGAACTTCACCCTCTTCCTTCATAGCCCGCTCAATTTGTCTCTGCCTGGCATGGTTTGCAGCCCTTTCCAGCTTTTTTGCTTTCTTCCCAGACACGGGTGCCAATGGGCCACTGGTAGGGTGTATAACACTGCTCTTCGTGGTACCTCGAGGATTTTTGACAATCTTCTTGATAGCATTTGCTTTCTGGACCTTGCGCCTTGAGGCTACGCGACGTTGCTTGTTAGGCACGTTGGGATTTCCTCTGGAAGGCATTGTTCTGAGTTGGTGAGTTGGTGGATTGGGGATGGAGTTGGAAGGTAGGAGATGATAATTTAAGTGAAGAGACAAAGAGAATAAACAGACCTCTGATGTGAAAAAATTATTTATATGGAGCTGGCACAAAACGCTCACCGCTTTGGCGGGGTAATCACGTGGCTAGTTATGTTTGTACTTCGTATGAGAGAATGTTAGTCCGAGCCAAGCCAGCCTGAACGGTAAGCACAGCCACGTCCACATCGTCACCAAGGAGGCTTCGGGCAACTTCACTTTCACGTTTGCAACTTTGATATCAGCACGGTCAATCATTTCTCGGCCCCTTCCATCACTCACTTCACCTCCTATTGTGCTGATATATATTGATTGTGCTGATAAGAATAATCGCCAACATGTCTTGGGCAGGTATGGGACATCTTTAATATAGCTTTCTACGGCAATTGCGGGGAGATCTGACTGAATACATAGGATTCAAGAAGAATGTTAACCGGGCTACGACCCAGGTTATGATGAAGACAGGTACGTTGGCAGCAGTCGCGTGTATTCTTTCACGTGCTTGGCTAATGTTTGGAAGGCCATGTCGAAAAAACAAACGATCGGGATTACGAAGTTGAGGAAAGGTACGGATAATTTTACTTCATTTCTTTTAAGCCTCAAAATAGCCATGAGGATCCTTCGAACTTCACGAATCTGGGTCTGGATAATCCAATCATTTCACTCGAGGATGGAGTGGGGGAATACTCAGAAAATTGCTCGAGTGCTTCGGCCTCGAACAGCAACGACGACGCTGTTGAGGGGGCCAACATTAACGATTCCGACAGCGCAGGTCAGGGCTTCTTTGCCAACATCGAGGATGATAAACTATGCTACTTTGTCTTGGGTTCTCAAACAAAGCGACTTAAGGTAGAGCGAAAGCTCATAAAGTGGTGGAACGTATACGACAATCCAATCGAGTACATCCGCGAGAAGTCCACCCTGGTTGATCGTACCGAAACTATCATCTGGCCAGTATATGCCAAGGACAACTTCAACCTAGAGATTTTCAAGATTATGAAGTACGAATACGAAAATGCCTACGAGACCACATATAGTGACATACCGGAGGGAGAGGACAACCCATATCCTATCTCCAACATTCCTTCGGCACTAATGCGCAATCCAGCCACTCGGAAGAAATTAAAGCGCTACCTGAAGAATGTTCTCTTGCGCAACCAGTTCTTTGATGCCGATAGATTCTTTTACAAGTTCTGGACACAGGGTTACGGCCTGAAGCTAACATATGATGAACCTAGACGATATCGTACGATGGAGGCCGCATCGATGAGATTGCAAAAGGAAGCAAAAGGATATTTGGACTCGTTGCGAGGTTGGTTGCTTTGTGTGTTCCACTTATAATCATGCTAATGGATCTCAGCAATGACTGCTTCGCAAATGCGTATAGCTGAAACCATCGACGCGTTTTATGGTGACTCTGGAGCGAAGGATGGTGTGAGTCGAAGTTACAAGCAAGCAGTCGAGGATTTAGATGCCGAGACAATCAAGGCCCTTGATGGTCCATATCGGTGCGCACGTTATCCCTAGTTACAGAATATTGACTAACATTTATTTAGTACTACCGTTCTTGAGCCCATTTCCCGTTTCTGCGCATACTTTCCTGACATCAACGAATGTAAGGAAGCTGAAGCCCCTATGAAGACACCCTACTAATCATCTCTAGGTATTAAGAAGCGAAATCACAAGCTGCTCGACTACGATGCTATGCGCGCAAAGGTCAAGAAACTTGCGGAGAAACCTGACAAAGATGTGACCAAGCTGCCGCGCGCCGAGAAAGAAGAAGCCATGGCAAAAGCAGCGTATGAGCAACTGAACGAGCAACTTTTCACAGAACTCCCTCAACTCATCGACCTTCGGGTTCCCTACCTTGACCCATCTTTCGAAGCCCTAGTCAAGATTCAACTTCGATTCTGTGCTGAGGCATATTCTCGCATGGCACAAGTTCAGCAATACCTCGATGCTGATACCCGCGAGCAATATGCACAAGGTCAATTGGATTCCAGAGTGGAGGATGTTCTTCAAGAAATTCGTAGTTTGAGCATTAGTGGAGCGATCTGATTTTTCGGTTGTACTACAAGGAGTATGGAGTTGCATAAGAAAGGGGATGATTTGTAATGGAGAAACACTGCGATGATACACATTGTGGCATGGACTATGACTGAATAATGGACTGAAATATGGACAGCCAGAGTTGTTCATTTGCGGTGGTTCGCTACCGTTAACTGCACAATTGCGCCACACTACCGGATGACTCTTCGCCAGAATAGTCTGACATAGCAGCATAGCAGCAGCCCATATGATAATTACTAAAGCTTAAAAGCTCTTCTTCTAATTGTGATCTTTTAAAAATTTCGCAAACTCACATAAAGTATTAGCTAAATTGCTTAAAAATACTCCAGCTGTAATTATTATTTTTCTCTGAATTAATTTTACAGTCAGCCTTTTACGGTCAGCCTTGCCACAGAAGATCGCCACAATGTCGGTGTCTCAGCCTTGCAAAGTTCCAGTCGAGAGCTGGGAAATTCCTCAACCCAAAAGTTCCAGAAAATCAAAGAGAAAACAGAAGAATAGCGACAGCCCTAATTATGCAACGGTCGATGTGCTAATAAAAGCAATACCAACAGCTATTCTCTCAATGCCCGGGCCAGTGCGTCTCCTGGTCTGCTCAATCGGAAACCCAGGACAATATATAAATACATTACATTCGGCAGGCCACACGGTTCTCAACGCCCTAGCATCCAATCTCTCCTACCCAAGCTTCTCAAAAAGCAAACAGTATGGAAATGGCCTCCTATCCCAAGGCGGTGACCTCACATTATGGCAATCCAGCTCCCTCATGAACATCTCTGGGGTTGGGGTAGCCACAGCCTATAAGCAGTTTATAAAAGAACTGAGGGGCGAAGAAGGACGATTAGTGGTAGTGCATGATGAGCTGGAGCTAGCCTTGGGTCAGGTGAATGTTAAGGATGGCTCAGCGAGCCCGAAGGGCCATAATGGGTTGAAGAGCATTAAGGAGCAGATGAGGGGAATGCCCTGGATGAGAATTGGAGTGGGAATTGGGAGACCAGCAAGTAGAGAACCTGATGTGGTGGCGGGTTTTGTGTTAAGGAAGATGAGCGCGGTGGAAAAGGCGAGGATTGAGGGGAGTGTTGGCGCGGTGGAGATGGAGTTGAGGAGGTTGGCTGGATAGACGGGATGAGATACTGGTTGGTGTAGGATTTCTACGATGATGATACAGTGTACGACATTTGGTGTGCGAAACAAAGATACCCGCCTTGAATTATGAAGGCAGTTCAAGAAAAGGACTTGTATAATAAGAGTTCGCATAGATGGAAAGTTGTACAAAAACTATGTACAGTATATTTTATACAGAGGAGGCAGTGGGATTGATCCCAAGTTATATTCTTTATGATCTTCAAGTCCGGGACAGCCATCTAATGGATAATATTTCAGGTAAATCACTTCTGCAATTAACTCCTAGTCTTCTTCTGATATGCTAGTCCTAAATCGAATCAGTCTTAGCGTCGTTAGAAGGGCATCGAGAACACATTTCGGCCACATATTATCATTAATTAAATATATTTTGTTTTACTTTGGTTATTGTGAACCCATTGACGTCCTCTCATGTAGGCCAGTGTTTGAGCATTCTCTTCAAGGCATCCTTCAGGAGTAAACAGCAATGGTATCTTTGAGCGCAGCCTCAATCTGCTGCTGCGAAGGATCAATCGCAGAAACGGCTCCAATAGTGACCGTTCCCTCAATAGAATGAAACATAGTATTCGAATCATCTAATATGAGACTCAATGTACTCTTCACAGCACCCGTAAGATTCGCTTCCGCAACCTTCATCGCCTATAATGACATCAATCCTTGAATCTCAATATCAAGGCACAAGCGAAAAGCATATCATACCTGATCTTTCACACTCAATATCAGATCAATGGCTTCCGGAGTCAGTTCCTGAAGCGCATTGGCGATTTCGGACGATTCACTAGATGTAAATAAAGGGGATTCATCGGTATCTTTGGTGGTGGTGTGAATGTCGTCTCGGAGGTTGGAGGTAGCGGTGATGAGGGGATCGTGGTTTGAGGAGTTAGAGCTGCTGTAACTTGAGACGAGCGTAGCTAGACTAGATATATCCGCTCTGAGTTTGCTGATGTCGGAGAGAACTGTTGGGGCATCTCGTTTGGAGAATGGTTGGGAGGAGGCCAGGTTTAGGGTGAGAAATATGGTGGCGAGTGCTATGAAATGCATGGTGATGGTTTGGTAGGCTTTTGGTAGAACAATCCTAATAAATAAATATACTGCGAAGGATGTCTGTTTCGAGAACTCTCAAAACAGCGTGTTTCAATTATTTATGTACAACTAAGACTTATTGCAATTCCTGCGAGCTCCACTCTCCTGCATATAATTACGACAATCGAAAGATCCTTGGTCCAGTCGGGTTGTGTGAGATTTGGGGGCTATACTTATTGGTCCTTGACAAATACCACTAATATGTATTCTTTGCATACCTAACTATTCTTCGGGGAAACCCATATGGTAAAACTCATAGTAGCTGGGCATATTATAGAATTACATATATATGGATCATACGATGCCTAAATCTTGATGTTTCGGGAACTTTTCGGGTCATAACAAATAAAAGGTGTGGGGAACCCTGGCGATCCGAATGATATGCCATGGGTAAGGCTGCCAAATATACAATACCCGGCTAATGCCTTTTGTATAAGCGTATTTCATGGTCGTGAGAGTAGGAAACATGGGCGTGGGATTTATCTTGCAATGAAGAGATTCAAAATGCAGTAGAAGTGAATTGAATCTTAGACCGCAAATTAATTTTGCCTAAATACCTTTCGGGTTCTGTATTAATTGAGATCATCAAATCTCCAGTCGTCGAGAATCCTACAGCCCGCTATTTGAATCTCACTAAATCATATAAGTATGGTATTCTATCCATTCATATTGGTAAAAAGGTGTTAGCGTGTCAGTTTTCCATTGAACATGTAGGTTTTAGGTATTGCTGCAAAGGACCAATGAATAAACCTACAGCCAAACTCCCCTTGATCTAAGACCGAGTGCAAGTGGACTAGCACTAACATCCGTCGGTTCTCTCTTCTATTCCTACACGGAGCCTTTTTGCGGGAAACACATACAAGCGGGTAAAGGTAGTTGGGGTTTTGGGGAGCCCCTTTTAAGTCTCGCTTATTTTTTGACATGCGGACATAAAAGCCACGAAACTATAAAATGGCATTGGTTCCGGAAAGGCATAATGTTTCGCCCAGGATAATTTTTCGGTATGCACTAGTAATTAACCACTAATCATACTTTTTACTTAAGCTTTTGTATTGTATGACTGCTATGGAAATTGACAGAAAATGTCCAGCCTGCTTGCCAGGTTTCTTGCTACAGAATATCAAGGCTTGATTCTTCATCAACAAACTCACCCTTATAATATATCTCTAGTGCGCTTGAGTATTTCATTGCCCAGGTCAGTAACGAGCGAAGATGCAAGATGCACGCGGCCGCCGAATCTGCGATGTTGCTCATCCTCGCAGGCACTCAACCATCTTTATGAATATATTCTGTGTCAACTCCATGTCGAGTGGTTTCTTGGCGAGTGAAGAACAGCTTAACGAGAACAATGAGAGACTTGTCCTGATTACCGTTACATGGCAAACGATGTTTCTAGCCGCGGCGTTGATGTTCAACAGCAATTTCTTCCTTGCGCTCAAATCCACTATTGGGAACTTCGTTGCTGTCGAATTCCTTTGTTGGGGTAGCTTGGGTGATGGTACTTGGGAGATACCTTTTATCGGAGTCAGTCAATCCGATGGTAGAGAGGATAGCGAGGATAGGTAGGGAGAGCATCTTATTGCTTATCACCTGAAATTAAGAATACAGATGGTTCGTAAGGAAAACGAGTGTGGTAAAGAGATGGATTATTTTCTTTGGACATATCAAAGTAGTCTGATATAATTGTATTTAAGTTAATCCCAAACTAAGGGTGCTTTATATTGTCCTAGCGAGTGTTGATTGATTGACATGTTGGATTACAAGATTCGATACTGAAGTGTATTGGGGACTCAGAGGCATACTGATGATTCCCATAATAGAGTATTGGATATCAGGTTGATTGAAGGATTGGTATCTAAGCCTTTCAAGGTTTTGTAACGTTCAAGTAAATATAAGTTAAAGTGTCGTACTAGTGTTAAAGAGAAGCTTGAGTTGACCAAGGTGCGGATGTCTTAAATATTGGGCTGTATACAATTGTAATTCACTTTCAATCAATTAAGGCATACCTCCTATAACCTGTCAATTTTGTTCTCAATCATTCATTCTCTCCATTATCCCACCGAATCGCAAATGTCTGATCAAATCCCCTCAAAAATACCACCCCACCAATCCATAGTCTTCGCATTCTTTACATCTCCCCCAAAGACATCAACACCAGCTTGCACGCTATCGAACATAGCCACCAGCGCCCCTATCTCCTTCTCACTGCAACCATCCTCCTTAAGTTTCGCCAAAAACTTATCTCTCTTCCCCAATAAATCACTGACTTCCCAGTACCCATCTTTTACCGTATCCCCTGACTTCTCCCTCGTCTCTTTCACCAATTTAAACTTACCTTCCCCAAGTACGTTCTTCACAATCTGCTGCGGGCTCAATACCGATCTAATATTTCTTGTACTAGGCGTCAGACGTTTCGCTTCGATATTAGCAAGCAACAACGCAGTTAACACATGCGGTAGAGTCTCTGCTCTGTCAGCACGGAGACCCCATTCCGCGAGACAGAGTTTGGTGGTGTGGCCTGCCAGAGCGGAGATGATTTCCGAGAGGATAGCGGGGGTCTCAAAGTACCAGATGCAGTGGGCCATAATGACGAAGTCGTAGGGCTTAGTGGATGGAGGAAGAGAAGAGAGGAATTGGGTTGGAGTGGTGTTGTGGAAGGTTATCCGCGGACCAAGGGGCCCGGCGAGAAGGTGGGTTTGGCATTGAGCAAGAGTGTAAGGCGAACCTGGTTTTAGATTTAGCAAAGGTCTCGAAGTATGAACCATAGAAAATAGGTAATATGGATCAAAAACATATGTAGAGAGCAAAAGTGTAGGTAAGTACCATAGTCAGGAGCCCCAGGATCCACAGCGTCTACATGTCCATCCGGGCCTACTGCGTCTGCTAGGACGGTTGTGCAGTCACCTTGACCACAACCAATTTCTAATACTCGTGCTCCAGGTGTGATTCCCCAAAATTTTATGAGGTTGATTCGATGATCTAATCCGCCTAGATTGCTGTCTAGGAATATCTTTGTCAGTTCTTCCGCTTTGGACGATGGTGCGGTCATTTTGGAAGTAGTACGGAATCGCTTTATGGTCTATTTTAGTAAGACAAAAGAAGTAATTATATAGTGACGGCTTCAAATTAGATTTAGGTCAGAGAGAAATTGGAGCTTTTGATGATCAAAGCCACTTGAAATTGTGGCTTACTTATGTGAACTACTTTCCAAGCTTTGCTACAAAAGTAATTCAACCATTTGAGGTTATCGTGAGTCATAAAAGCCACTGGGTAATCAATATCTCGACATAACCGCAGGAAGACCCAATACAGTAAAGACTTCGCTGCGTCAGGTAGTCAGAATAAGCTTCATGCGCCAATTCTCGATTATAGCCTCACTTTTGATTTACCTTTCACATCTAATGACTCAGAGCTCCACTGAAATGAATGTGTAGTGCACAGTAAGCACCGCGAGGGTCACGTGGTGGGTTCAGCCCCTGAAGGAAACAGAGAATGAGGCAGGAGGACTTTCGGCTATGACTGACCACAATTATGAAAAAAGAAACTAAATTGTGGGTTTGCATTAAATGTTTGGGTGAACTATGGAAGCTTATGCTTTACCAGCCGAGCCAGCGCCACCCAGTTAGCAAACACCATTAACCCCTATTTGACAATTTTGATAGGGTGCTGTGCCAAAATAACGAAGAGCCAATGATGAAGCGAGATCAGCGCTATTTGGGAAAATTCTATTCGTCATTTCGAACTAGAGTTGAAGTAATACAGCACAATGTAATGCCTTGAAGATCTCTCGGCCTGGGGCGACCGTGAAACACGCGGCGCTCATTTCTCTGGTACTTGTTAAAGAGGTCCCGAAAATATTCTTCGATGCATGCTTCGGTCACGCCCTGATGCAGTCAGGCAGTTTTCCCAGAAAGCACAGTACATGTGGCTTTCCGTCGGTTGGCGGCTCTGCCGATCGCGACACATGTTTATAGGTGTGGTGGCCAGTACATTATATTATTACCGCACGCGAGGTTGCTGTATGTACAGTACAATACAGTACTTGCATTGTCGAATGGGGATGGGATTGGAATTTTGAGATTGGACACGAAGTGTATCTGTGTAGATCAAAGTGGCAAAGAAGGATACTTTGCTGGATCATGCAAGTATTGATGTAGGGTGACGGACATCACCTCGAAGATCTTACATACTGTATTGTCCTGCACAGTAACATATGTAGTACTGTACTTAGCAATCTTTACTTATCTGAACCTCGGAGTATTTGTATCGGGGTTCACGACGTTCTTGGTGGCCACGATTGCTTCTTCTGCAGGGTCCCACTACGGACTTGTTCCTCTTTGCGGAGAAGCGGTAGGGATGCCATTACCAGGCACAGTGGGTAGTGGGATGATGCAGTCAGACCAGATTGATTAACTGAGGGGCAGTGGATGGCACCTTGATAGGCTGTGTCAGCCAGACAAGCTTTTCGACGTTGATACAGAAGGCCACGATGGAAGATGAAAAACGGTTTGGTGGTTTGGTACGGTATTTCTCGTACTTTTTGCACCTTGTAGATGGAGCCCCAGGGGGACGCCTGCGACAAACACCGTGAAACAGAGCTTAGTCGTACTTAGAGAAGAGCCTACTGGTCTTTGAGCTGTGCTGCATGAGGATTGTTCCAGCAGAGACCAGCAGTAAAGGGGACCTGGTAATTTCCATTAGTAATAACTGTCATTGGTTGGGGCCTTTTAATGATTGCTTCAGCTAAAGCACGGTGCAAGGACGAGGATTTGGATGTGATCCGGCTGGCCAGTGGCCAGCCTTCCATCAAGCAAGCAAAGAAGTGGAGAGAAGATTCATTGTTGCTTGTAGATGTGTACGTGTAATGGATGACTTATTAGGTGATGCTCCATAGACCTGTCCAAGTTGGGGAGGAGGTTAGAGTCAAAATAAGGTGCTGTTCACGTACAGTCGTCTATTGCATGACTTACCCGAAGCGGATGCGGCATCGTGATAATGGCTGATCTAATAAGACATCTGGCAGAACCGTATGGAGCAGATACACTCCTGGCCACCGGTAGAACTCTGTACCAGGGAAGTGTAGTTATTGCCTTCTCAGCCATCCTACCACCACCATACAGCACCGTGTATAGGTAGGTATGGTGAGTGGGAAACGATATTGCCAAGCTGTCGACACTCAACGCTGGCATTTGACCTTCCTGTTCATGAATTAGCCTGGAGAATCAATCTAAAACAAAGGGCGAAGGACAACCTATCAATCCAGGATGGCACGAGATGAGGGTAAACGTTTGTTGGACTGGTCGCTGAATGAGAAATGAAAGCCGACAATTAAGGACGGGGAGAATATAGGTGGACGTTGAATGGGCGGGGAAAACAACACTTGGAGCGCGAGATGGTGTATATCTGTAGCTGTAGCTGTCGCTGTATCTGTATCTATATCAGCTATAATTCTCTAATGGACAGTACCATACGTAGCGATGCCTGGCTCTTTCGGGTAAGCATACTATACACATACACATATACACATATACATATACACATCCACATACATGTATGTACCAGTACCTACTCACCTGCCTAAACACCTGTGCACCTTGTAATACCGATGTAGCTTTTCCCCCCAAGTTGATTCACCTCAGCAACGTGGAGTGGAATAGGTTAAACCGTACCAAACTTCAGTTTGAATTTCCACTTCCATTGCAATTGACATCATCATCATCTTGGGTCAATGTATAGTAGGTATGTAGGTATGTAACTGTCTGCCTGTGCAACAGACCGACCGGTCCTTTTTCTTCCATACGTCTTCTAGAAGGGTTTTTAAGTGGTTCTGGTGCGAGATCTTGCCATTTCTGTCTGGGACTCGCTCGCTAGCTTGTCCCATCCCATCGCATCCCGCCAGGAATCCTACTGCTGGTACAGGCCCGCCCGACCAAACCCAGACTAGAACCGCATTCAACTCCCTAACTCGTCGTCCTCCTCTTCCTCGCCCCCATCACATCTAAAATACGCAGAACACCAACACACACACACACACAATACACAACACAACACACTAGCCACACACTCTCACACACTATCTCTCTCTCGACCTCCCTCTCCCTCGCCCCCTCCCCCCCTCCCTCCCTCCCAACTCTACAGCTTCACTACTCCAGCGAATTCCCCGTTCTCCCTCCCACTCTCATCGATTCCATGTCCTCGTGAGAATGCCCGTTGCCTTCTCTCTGGTGTTGTAGCGCAGACCCACGCTATTCTTTGGTCAATCTCCAATTGCCTGTGCTTTGCGCAACTTCAAGACTCGAGTCGCAATCCATGTCGCTCAGGCACACAAACCTCAATTGATGTGTCGCGCATTATCCACAACTCCTCCTCCTTACCGTGCTTTCCCTCACCCGTGTGCGAGTACGCCGCTGCCTTACGTTCGTGGATCGTTGGAGCGCAAGAAGACCAATAGACTAGACTTGGTGGATTGTTGATCCCAGTAAGGGAGGAGCTCTCGTTGAAGCTTTTGCGACTCAACGACCAACCTCACCTCACCTCTTCCCGTCTTTACAATCGCCATCTCGTTCTTATTGAAAGTCGAACTTTCGACACGACCCCAGCCCTTTGTCTTGCTGGAACAAAGAACTGTCCCTGGCACAAATCTCAATTGCGCTCGAGCCATCTTGGTGCGACACGGGAATCTGATACAGAGGCGGACACTGGGCTTGTCCACTGTCTTGCTATTCACAAGAGAGTGAGAAGACCGATTTGCCTGCTGGCAAGACGGCCCATAAGACCTCGGCGTCGCCGTGCGCGAAATGGAGATGGACTTCGCGACCTGCAATGTGGTCTACGTGGATCGCGCAGCCCCCGAAGATACAGTGGTGAGAAGAGGAGATGCTCGCATGTCCTCGACAGAAGACACAGATTTTCCGAGTACTCCCGAGGATTACGAAAGTCCAGCAACTGTCCGATGGGCATCCCATTTGCTCACAAACATCGAAGTTCTACTGCACACGTTTAGTGAAGGTTGGTCAAACTAAACACCCCTCAGCTTGTATCACATACATACCATAGCACAATGCTAACTATGAATAGTACATATCTGCATATCAGGTAAATCATGTATACAAAAACTCTCGGAGTTAAACCAGGCCGCCTTTACCAACTTGATCCCCACACTTGTCCTAATTGATATACCATATAATGATCAATTGCAAGACCGTCCATTACGGGAGACTCGTGAACCCTCACCTGGCACAAAATTGCAAGTTGATGGAGTTCATGATGATTATTCAAAGCTCGAAGAAGCTTATGGGTTGAGACTTTTACAATGGGTTTCGTCTGAAATACAATATCGCATTCTGTCCAAGCTAGTTATACCAGTTGCGCTTGTTACGATTCCAGAGATAAATTCAGATAGTACCTCTAGGAAACTCTCAAATTCGCTTACAGATGGGCCTACTGCCGCTCCTCTAACAGATAGGGACTGGGCAGTGTTGGTCACACCTTTAGATCAAGTTCGAACGATGAGTTATCTCGACGTAGGGGCGGTTGATGTGCTGGTAAGTGCTTTTTGGCGCATTTTAGAGAGTAATTCAAGAAACAGAAAGAAGAGAGGCGTTACTAACAAGCTGTTCTCTAGACAAGCCCACTTTTAAGAGAGCGCCTTCCAAGCCTTGGTATCCATGCATATCGAGCGCATCGTGAAGCATCTAGAGAGAATAATACATTATTGGACATCAAGAGAGGGAGAAAACGGTCTTGGGTTGGGGTGCATGATGATCAAAAACCCTACGCTTATTTACGTGAAGCGATGGTATCTGGGTTGATGGATGGGATATGCAAAGTAGGAGACGACCCTGCTCCACTTGGTCATATGAGAATAAATGTCGCCATAGACAAACGAAAACAGATTGCGGATGCAATAGGCTCGTGGAAGTTTTCTGCTCATGATTTCTCAGACGATGAGCTTCTTCATGCAGCTCTATTGATGTTACAACATGCACTTACGATGCCAGAATTAGATAAATGGCGGATTCCTACAGGTAAGTGCGCCCATCTGTGGTCATGTCTCGGATAATACTAGGGCGCCTGCTAACACCCGTCTAGAACACCTCACCGGGTTTCTTGTTGCTAGTCGTTCCGCGTACAATGATTTTGTGCCGTATCATAATTTCCGTCATGTCGTTGATGTTTTACAGGCAGTTTTCCATTTTCTGGTTCAACTCGGGAGATTACCAGCTTATCCACCACAAAACCCTGAAACACCACCTCTACCATCGCCCATTTCATCTCTAATTCGCCCGTTCGATGCATTTACTCTATTGATAACTGCTATTGGACATGATGTCGGCCACCCTGGTGTCAATAATGCCTTCTTAGTTACCCTCAATGCACCGCTCGCACAGCTTTACAACGATAGATCCGTACTTGAATCGTTTCATTGCGCTGCTTACTCTCAGATTCTGCGTCGACATTGGCCTGCAGTATTTCAAGACCTCGGCATGCGAAGCTTGATGATCAGCTCCATCCTAGCTACCGATATGGGTCTACATTTTGATTATATCAAACAACTGGGTAATCTCCAAGAGAAATTGCAGGTCAATAACGATATTGATGGGTGGAATGGACGATTTACTGAAGAGCAAAGATCGCTTGCATGTTCCTTGTTGATCAAATGTGCTGATATTAGCAATGTTGTATGTCAAACTTAGAGACCGCGACTTCTAAAGTTCCTACGTCGAACTCCAAGCTAACAAATCCAGGCGCGAACGCACGAAGTTGCCTCTAAATGGACCAACATTTTGATTGATGAGTTCTCCCGGCAAGCCGATATGGAAAAAGATTTAGAGATTCCATCAGCTCTGTTTGCGGCGCCAGCAACCGAAATAATAGCACTCGCAAAGTCTCAAATAGGGTTCATAAATATATTTGCTATTCCTTTATTTTCAGGAGTAGCGGATATTATGCCACAGATGCAATACTGCGTAAAGGAGCTTCAAATAAATGTTGAAGCATGGAAAAGCAAAATTGAATACGAACGAGCACGAGAAAACAACGATCAATCCTATATGACTGATGGCATGTTCTCCCCAAGATCAATGAGCGTTGCGGTAGGATCTGATCCAAGTCTGCCTACTCATCAGCGTAAAACGGATCTACAAGTATCAGCCATGATCAATGCTACTTTCAATAAGAATCCTTTCACGAAGCATTTTGCGGATGAAAGTGTAGGTCTTGGTCATTACCACTCGCTGCCAGACATTACGACCACAAACTTTATTCCGGAGGAAGACAAAGATCCTACAGACGACGGCACTATACCCTACTTTAGTACGTACATTCTAACTCCTATACTTTTTTATTATGCTTATACAGTCTAAAAGCTGACGGGTCCGAAGGCGCCATAATAGGACCGAAAGGCTTGATGGCAAAGCCGATTAACCCAGCAGCAAGTGCACCTGCACATTTGGACAAGCATGGGTCCGTAGGAGTGACCCAGCATGAAATCAATGGATCAAATACCGAATCCCCACCAACCACACAATTTGACGATGCCGGTCCCACATCCTCAGCAGAAAAGATAACTGGTCATGACAAGCAGCAAAGCAATGATACAACAGACAGAACTTCACAAGCTACAAGTGCAACGACTAGTAAAATGCCGTTATCACCGAATACCCCAGGTACTAGCGTTATGTCCAGAGATAGTGAGGAGAAACGGAGGGTTTCTACCAGTGGGTGCCTGTCAAGTATTCCCAGTCAAGTGACAAATTCGACAAGTCATGAAGCAGACGAAACAAATGGCAACAATAAATCCCCCTTCCGGGGGCTAAGAAAAAAAGCAAGTTCGTAAGTAACGGCCAGCTTATTTCTTCAAGCCACTTCAAAACCCTGTTGTAGACTTTGGTTGGCCATTACTGATCGGTATCCCAGAGTCAATGTAAAGTTGAAAGGACTCTTCCACAGAAGTAAAAGTGCCAGTCCATCGGACAAAGGGAGCAAGGTGACACCCTCGCCATCCAAATCAGAGGCCTCCATCTGAATATTTTCACGACGGTGAAATGTAATGTCCAGACGAAAACGGAATGATAACATACATAAAATTTGTTATGAGTGAATGCATTATATAGCCAGGGGCTTGTACAAATATTTTTCGCTTCACTGTACATTGCTAGCATGTGCAAAGGCAACTGTGGTAATGGGATGCGGCTAAGAATAGGTTTGGCGTTTGAGGCTGGCATCTTTTTTGAAGGCGGCGTTTATGGGGAAGAAGATCAGTATGAGGTTATGGTTATGGCTTGTTAATGGCGATAACTGAGGGATTCGCAAACTCGCCGTGTATACATGTTGGTTGTTAATGGGTTGTGAATATTTTGCTAGAGGCGGCGGTAACATCAAGGCTAGATGGTTAGGCTTATCACTTGGCCATGCTGCACGTATGATCACGGAAATGAGCTATGGAAATATGGAATAATGATAAAATATCAATCAACTCACCTACTGACTATTTCTCCGTCACTCTTCCTGCTTGGTGATATGGCCGGCTTCACTCATACAGTCCTGGTGGTATATTAGTGATTATGAATAAATGCATTCTCACCGCCCTATATTCGAACCTTGCACCTCGTCTAATCACTGTCATATTGAGCAGAATATACGATTTACAATGGCATATTCACCGATACGGGATGAACTTTTTAAAATCAATCGACTTGATTCCTTTATGTAAGGTACAGCCATTTTATTCCCTTTTTAGGGTAACTATTGCTATAAAGCGGTACTGTACTTATATAGCACCCTGTGATTGGACCGAAGAACTCTTTGGGAGCCCACATTGTACTGTACACATCCTGCGTGTCGAAAATAGTCTGCTTCACTTTCCACTTTCACCGAGAAAAACAACACCTCATGTCTTGTAGAAGTGCTTTGGGCGCGCCTTTAATTCACTTCGAGCCTTTTTTCTGCGAAATCTCCACTTCTCCCACCGCTTTTCCTAACCACACGCAGGTTTTCAATTCGCATTTCCTTATCCACAGCTTTGCACATATCGTACACTGTCAACGCAGCCGCCGAACACGCGGTTAGAGCTTCCATCTCCACACCAGTTTTGCCGTCACATGAGACCGAAGCCGTGATCTCAATACCTCCATACCCGTCTGCAGACTTGTCATGCGCGATCTTGGGCTCATGGATCTCAAGCTCGACGCTGGCATTGGTGATTGCAATGGGATGGCAGAGCGGAATGATATCCGGTGTTTTCTTCGCAGCCATGATGCCGGCAATACGTGCTACTCCTAGGACATCTCCCTTCTTCATCTGGTTCGCTCGGATAAGAGGTAATACCTCGGAGTTGGAGAAGTTTATGTTGCAGACGGCAATGGCTGTGCGAGAGGTGACATCTTTGGCAGCGATATCTACCATGTGCGCTGATCCAGATGGTGTAACGTGCGTAAGTTTTGGATGCGCTACAACAGCCGAGGTTGAGAATGAACGAGATGAGAGGTCTCTCTTTGAAGTTGTTGATGTCGTCTTCGTGGTAGCCATTAGAGGACTTCCATTTAATATGAAGCTCCTAGAATCAACTGTCCCTTGCTCTGGAAGTGGCTGTGCATCAAGAATTGACTTCAATTGTTTGTTCTCGCCGGTTGACCTTCTAAGACTAACCTTCTTCGTTCCAGGTATGGGCCCTTGTTTGGAAGGGGGAAGTGCATGTGACGGCCATGTTTCAACTATCCTAAATCTTGAGAGTGGTGATGATGATATGCTCCTCTCTACAACTGGATGAAATGGTTTTAGAACCTCTCCATTTGGACCGAAGTGCTCTGGAAAGTATTTCCATAACACAACTTTGCCGGTACTTAAGAGTTTCCTGCTGACCACTGTCCATCTTTTGTCCAGGGGCTGCGGTACTATTGCATTCGGATCATTCAATTTGACATATATTGTCTTGGGCTTCCTGGGCGGTGTTGATCCACTATCCGGATTGTGCATCATGAGAGCTCTATTTCCTTTTTCAAGACCTTGTTTCTGCAATTTCGTTCCCTCAGCTTCTGCAAGTGCAGGAGTTTGGGTGTCTGCTACCGATGATGTGCTACCTTGGACCAATTGTGATGGATTTCGGTATGGTAAATTAGACCTCCGTGTCCTAGCTATCTTGTATGGAGGAATTTCCCCTCCAGTTTCCAAGTCGTTTCTGTCCGTGCCTATGGGTTTTCCCTTTTCTTCGCCAATCGGGTATCGGAATCCGCTTAGGTTCGACGCTGTTACCTGAGTAACTCTTCTGGACTTGTGAATAAGTAAAGTAGGGTCTCCATTCCCTATTTCTTTTCTGTCCAAACCCTTTGCAAGTTCCTTCTCATCTTCAAGGATCGCTTGTGCTAAACGAGGTAAATCTATGACAGGACGTAAAGGTTGCGTTTTTAACAACTTGGCCGTGGCAACGGGCATGGGCTTTTGTTGTTCAACCTGCTCTCGAGAAAATTGAGCAGCGGCGTAGGCATCAGTGGCTTTTTTCAGTAACTGATCGACGAGCTCAGAGCCTTCACGACTTGACAAGTCCTGCCGAGTAACCAATTCTCGAACACTATTTTTGTAGGCCAGTTTAGCTGCTTTGAGCTCTTCGATGTTTTTCAAGTAAATCTCCGCCCAGCTAGGACCCCAAGATTCCGATTTCTCAACCCTGGCGGCTTCTTTGTCAGTAATAAGCAAAGTGTCTTTGTGAAAACTCTCATTACGACGTCCTGGCCAAGGGGTTCCGGTATACCCCTTAACAGTAGGAAGTATCTTTGCAACTTTTGGCGTCTCAGGGTTCTTCAGTTTTGCAATTTTATTATTGTATGCGATGGAAATGGGCTCGGATTGTGGATGGTCGAGAGGTCCTTTAAAAGCTAAACGCCGTATAAGTGCCGTCCGTGGTTGAACTTGAATTTTTGGTGGATTTGAGTTTAACAAATCTGAACGATTCAGGCATCCTTCAGGAGAGGTAACAGAAGTATTAGAGGAATAACACCGAACGTGTTGAATTAAATGAGATGTATTTAGTAGATGAGTCGGTATAGTTTGTCTTGGGCGACTTGGGGTTTTTAGCTGCAGGCAAGATGGATGATATCTAGGAGCCTTGTCTAGGAGTGAATCAGTACTGAGCATGCTGTAGAGAATGGTAAAAAAAATCATCTCATTAACTATGTATGTTACATACAGGGTATTCGTAGTCGTGACGCTAATGATGCAGCAACCAATAAACCCATATATGCCATAGGTGTTTTCAGAATAGAGATTACCCACCTATCAATATCATGGGTCGGTTCTTCATGTTTTCCAGCTCCCCAATACCAGCATGTTTTTCCTTCTTCCCCTTAACCGCCAGTCCAATTACTTCCAACAACTCTCTTTCGTGCATAGTACCGCCAAGTGGCCCTGCGGCCGACACCATGCCTTGTTGACGACCCAATTCGATATTCTTCAACGCCTCAAGGGCTTGCTCATCTATTGGCCTGCCGCTGTTACTTTTGCGAAGGATGTCACGAAGTGATACTTCATCATTCCCAAAAAGGCAGACCTTTAGGTTACCATCACTAGTGATACGCAGTCTATTGCAAGTCCCACAGAAATTATGTGTCATACTTGTAATAAATCCCATCCTACCAACGAAACCCGGAATCTCGTAGGTCTTGCTTGTGTCGTTTTTGTGATCTTGCACCTTTCTCAAGCTAGGGTATTTTGCTCGAATAATGTCAAGCATTTCCTGGTATGGTAGCATCTTCCCTTCACTCCATTTATTTCCGTCGAACGGCATGTATTCGATGAACCGAACTTCGAGGTCTTGTTCTCGTCCAAGTTCAACAAAGGGGATAATTTCTTGATCGTTCATACCTCTCATCACCACACAATTAATTTTCAACTTGATCCCTGCACCGAGTTTGTTCATCTCAAGGATGCTTTCTATGCTCTTCATGACAGCCTCGAATCCTTTTCGACGTGTCATGATTTGGAATTGCCATGGATCTAATGTATCCAGAGAAAGGTTTACACCAGTAAGGCCGGCTTCCACCATACTATCTAGCTTTCGGTGTAGAGAAATGCCGTTGGTGGTAAGACATAGCTCACGGAGGCCCTTGGATCTTAGGGAACCAATCTGATGCATAAGAGGAAGAATATCTCGCCGAACGGTTGGTTCTCCGCCAGTTAGTCGAATTTTCGTAACTCCTTGGGAGACGAAGGTCGATGATAACAGGAAAATTTCTGGACTTGTCAGAAGATCCGGGGGCGGAGATTGAGGTACTCCTTCTTCCGGCATGCAGTATAGACATCTTAGATTGCATTTCTCTGTTATAGATATTCGTAGATAGTCGTGCTGTCGTTGGAAAGTATCCGTAAGGAAGGAGGAGAAAGGTTTGGCATTTCGTATCGCATCGCGCCGACTATTCTGTTGACTCGACACTTGTTCCGACGAGAAATGGTGACTTGGGAGCACCTGAACGCCGGCTGCAGAGGCAATCCCCCTCGATCTAGTGCGTAGAAGCAGTTGAGCCCTGCTACCATACGGACCAGCTCGCTGGGCTGTCTTTGCAAAGAATGCCATATGGGGAGGGTTCTTTATGCATCTGCAAGAAAAGAAAGTTGTTTTATATAGGGTACCAGCCCATCCTGTCAAGTGCACTGGATGATATGTTGTGTTAGTAATGATCCTGCATAGTGGGATAGGAGTTGTTGAAGCACATTTTTTGCTGATGACCGCACTGCTCCGGATGCCGATAAGGACCACTTTTCTGCCTTATAGAGCTTCTGCCTTAGCCGATGTGGTGTAAACAAAATAGTAGACTCCCAATATATCCGGTTTGTTGTTGGTTTATCAACAATAATCATGCGCTTCTCTCGTACATTAAAGTGTAAGTGCAAACCAGAGTATTCTCACTCAAGTACTTGATTTAACTAATGCATATCTAGCGTCCATACAATCTCTCCCCAGTCCTAATGGCGCCCACGTCGCGACCATCCTTCCCTCCAAACTAAGCATCCGGGAAACGCGGTCCCTTGAAATCATACGCGTTATATCTCTTCCACCTGAAGTCGCAGCTTCAATTAATTGGTTTCTATGGTCAGCATCGTCAAGTCGAATAATAGTTGCGTCTGCAACTGAAATTCGTGTCTATTCGGCGACAGACTCCCAGTTCTCCGCGACTATTACAAACCCCACCTCAGGAACTACGAAACCAGTGTTTGTGTCATTTGGGGCGAGTGACAATGAAATCTGTGCGTTTTCAGAGTTTGGATTGAAACTGTCCATTTTCAATCTTTCGACGTCAAAATCAGTGGACATTAATAACCCCAAATTCTACAATCCTGGTGTGGCGTCGAAAGGGATATCATACCGGCCAGTATCACTGAACCTAGCTCTCTTGACGAGGAGTGGAGGGAAAGATGTTATCAGCATACATGATCGGGATACACTAGAGGTGACACGTTCATGGCATCCAGATACAGTGGACGCGCAAGGAATCTGCTGGAACGCTGACGGAAGATGGTTGGCAGTCTGGGAGTCCGCTTCCCAAGGACATCGATTTTTGATATATGCAGCAGATGGATATCTTTATAAAACTTGGAACGGTCCGGTACCTGCCATTGGTGAGATCGATC
>Ga0247734_1000878_pt1 | contig 24336 bp, 21 predicted proteins | sample UWRJL103311B2_FD_180933 | JGI IMG/M metagenome (GOLD analysis project Ga0247734, IMG submission 180933) | Plant litter microbial communities from Arlington Agricultural Research Station in Wisconsin, United States - UWRJ-L103-311B-2 | ecosystem: Environmental > Terrestrial > Plant litter >... | reverse complement strand
AGAGAAGCGAGCACAAAAATAGCGAGCCCGGTCTGAAAGGCTTTTACTTGTCCTATCATGTCGCCTAAGCGGCCTCCCAATAGTAGCAATCCTCCAAATGCTAAACCGAATGCATTTGGTATCCAGGACAGGTCAGATGAAGTAAATCCCAAGTCGGTCTGAATATCTTTTAGTGAAACAACAACGATTAGAAAATCCATCGACAGCATCAGCTGTACAGTAAGTATAATGGCTAGAGCTGTTTTTCTGTAAATTAAAGTAGCGGGCATGTATTTCTTGTATGTGACGTGAATTCTAAATGTGTGTTCTTAAAAAAGGTCGGTAATGGATAAAAACTTACCATTCCGACCTTTACATATATGTATTTATTGGTTTAGTAACCAACACCTCTAACGCCGCCCGATGCCCTGATAGATTCACCTGTTATCCAGTGTGCATCATCAGAAGCAAGAAATACAGCAAGAGGGGCTATATCTTCTGGTTCACCAAATCGACCGAGCGGAGTTCCTGCAACTAACTTATCACCGAATTCGCCATCAAAATTTCCAGCTGTAGCAGGCGTATTTGTATGTCCGGGAAGTATAGCATTTACCCTTATTTTATTGGGGCCAAGTTCCCTTGCCAAAGCCAGTGTAATTGTATCTACCGCACCTTTGGTAGCTGAGTATACACTGGATGCAAGGTAGGGGTCGGTACTTAGAATAGAACTGATATTGATGATGCTGCCTCCTCTATCGCCCATATGTTTGACAGCCTGTTGTGCAGCCAAAAGATACCCTAAGACATTCAGATTAAATTGTTTATGAAAAGCCTCTTCAGTTAAATCTGCGATCATCTCGAATACTGCGAGTCCGGCATTATTTACCAATATATCAATTGGCCCAAATTGCAATTTAGCTGTATCAAACAATCTCTTAACATCAGCTGACTTGCTCATGTCTGCCTGAATAGCAATCGCTTTTCCGCCCAGTGACTGTATTTCGCCGACCACTTTATTCGCATCAGTTTCACCAGATGCATAATTAACAACTACTGTAGCTCCTGCTAAGGCTAGCGCTTTAGCGATTCCAGCTCCGATTCCTTTTGAAGCTCCGGTTACTATTGCTACTTTATCTTTTAGTTTCGTTTCCATTTTATTTTCTAATGAATAAATTATGGTACAAATCTAAATTAAAGTAACTTTACTTTTGATATGGGTTTCCTGGAGTAAAGCGGGTTCCCTCTTTAAACATAATGAGGATGGAAAAGATTAAATCACTAACTGAGGAAAAATCGGATTGCTCACAGATCCTTTTTGCGATACAAGATGCACTGGATCTGATCAGTGGTAAGTGGAAAATTAAAGTGATCAGTGTTTTGCTATATGGTAAAAAGAACTTCACAGATTTACAGCGACAGATTGATGGCCTTGGAGCCAAAATGCTTTCTAAAGAGTTACAGGACCTTGAGGTCAACGGGATCATTACCAGAACTGTGAACACCACTAAACCAATTACGGTAAGTTATGAGCTAACCTCTTATGGGCACACGCTGGAACCCATTATCAGGGCACTTGCCGACTGGGGAACGGAGCATCGGCACAAGATCACTGGTCGGTAATCACAATTTCGACTCTCTTGATTGCATTCTGGTTCTTGCTTCTAAAATTGCGGGTTGCCTATCTGCTGCCCATTTCTTTAACATGGTGATGGAAGGCAGTAAGGTTTCTCCTAATTCTGTTAGACATTAATCACCGGATCTAGTTCTGGCTTAGGAGAGGCAATTGCAACCATGCTAGCAGCGGAAGTTGCTGAAGTAATTGTGCATGGCCGTGATGAAGAACGAACCAAAGCGGTGGCAAATAAGATCAATTTGGCTGGTGGTAAGGCAGAATATGCGATTGATGATCGGGCAACGGAAGAGGGTGCGGATTGTTCAAATTGGTAGAATAACGGCTACCCAACCCATGGCGATACAGCCGGATTACAAAGCTATTTAAGCTATCTCTGGATAGGGAGTATGAGCCACTTCTAGTACCTTTCCATCTGGATCATAAAAATCTACAGTATAATATTCCCTGGAATAAGGCATTAATAAAGGGCCACGGATAAATTTGTTTTGTTCAGTCAGACCTTTCTAATTCGGTAGTCAGCAATGATATTTCCATGATACGGGTTGATTTTCACATAAGCAATTTAAAATCAAACATTTGTAACCGGATGTTGTTTATAATATAGACTTAAAAAATTATCTATCTATGAAAACATCTCTTATCTACTTAGCTGTTACTGGCTTATTAATTTCAACAGTACCCTGCGCCTCGGCCCAGATCAAAATGAATTCAAAAGGTATTGGAGCATTAGGCAAAGGCGCAAAGGCTATGACATTTTCTGATGCCGATGCGGCTAAGCTGGCATCTGAGGCGGTGGCCTATATGGATACGCACAATACCGTAGCCGCAGAGAACGATCCGTATACTGTCAGGCTGAAAAAATTATTTTCCAAACATCAGAGTGAAGGCGGTTTAAAGCTCAACTTCAAAGTTTACAAAGTAACTGATATTAATGCATTTGCTTGTGCTGACGGAAGTGTTCGTGTGTTTTCTTCCCTAATGGACATCATGACCGACGATGAACTTTTAGGAATTATAGGCCATGAGATAGGCCACGTAGCCAACAAGGATACCCGGGATGCTGTTAGAAGCGCCTACAAAAGAGAAGCTTTGACCGACGCTGCATCTTCTCAGTCTGGTGTGGTCAATACATTGTCTGAAAGTCAGCTGGGTGCTTTCGCCGGTGCATTGTTAGATAGTAAATATAACCGTAAGCAAGAAAGCGAAGCAGATGCTTTTGCGTACGACTTTATGAAAAGCCACAACTATAAGGTGACTGCATTGGCAAGTGCCTTTAATAAGTTTGCGGACATGGAAAGCTCATCTGGTGCCAAAAAAAGTAAATCGGAAAAAATGCTCAGTTCACACCCAGACAGTGGCGAACGCGCCGCTAAGGTGATGGAAAAAGCCAAGAAAGACGGTTTGTCTAAATAACATTTAATACATATGTAAAAGCCAGTTAGATAAGTTTTCTAACTGGCTTTTATTAAGATTGCCACTTGACTATATTATCAATAGCCTTTTTCCAAAATAGCGATCATGCTTGCCTGACTTTTCAGCAACTGGTCTTTTAATTCTATAATTGTGTTTTTCTCTTTGATAAGTGCTCTAAGCTTTTCAATTTCAACTCTTGCATCCACCAGGGATTGCGACGCTATTTTTTTTGAAAGATCTGTGTTTTGGTAGAACTGGAAGAAATTAAAGTTCAATACTTCACAGATCTTCAATAAAATTTCTGTGTCAATTGATGCTTCTTTGAATATAGTTTGTAACCGGCTTTTACCTATACCCAACGATTCAGCGAATGTAGCTGTAGATAGATTCTTGCGCTTCATTTCTTTCCAGATCATCAGGCCAATATTAACACTCATGGATTATTGCTTTTTTATGTGAGGTTTAAATTATAGAAATTTAGGGACTGAAAAGAGTTTATTTAGTAATGATATCTGGTTTAATTCTTTATAAGTAGGACACGTGCCGGCCTCACCCCAGCACGATCCTGTGAGACGTTAATGGATTTAAAACCGAAGTTGCCGTCCGTTGATCATCCAGTAACAATTTCCGGAAGCGTAAAATAAAACGTCGCTCCATTCCCAACCGTACTTTCTGCCCACATTTTCCCTTTATGTCGCGAGATGATCTCTGCACTTAAATATAAGCCTATTCCAAAACCAGATACGTTTTGTGCAGTATTGCCTTTAACGCGGTAATAGCGATCAAATAACTTGTGCAATTCTGATTGGTTTATGCCATTGCCCTCATCTTTTACACTCACTGAAATACTACCGTCAGATCTGACAGCTTTGATGGTGACTTTTTTGTCTTTGGCATATTTTACTGCATTGCTTAAAAGGTTTGTTAAGACCGTACCAATTTTGTCATGGTCAGCAATGACCATAATCTCTTCACAGTTTATCTCGAATTCCTGAACGCCAGCGGTCAGACGAATTTCCTCTACTATTTCCAGGATCAAATTATCGAGTCTGAACTTGCTCAAGTTAAGGTGAATCTTACCGGATTCTAATCGGGAAACATTCAAAAAGCCATTGATAAGACTATTCATTTTACTCACCTGGTTTGAGGCGCGGTCAAACAACGATGCGTTATATTCGTCATTATTTTTACGTGCATTCCTTAATCCAAGTTGGGTAAATCCGCTAAGCGAGGTTAAAGGCGTTTTTAGCTCATGGCTGACCATGCCAATAAAATCATTTTTACGGATCTCATCCTCCTTAGATTCTGTTATATCGAATAGTGTTCCAACGACGGAAATGACGTTACCTTTTTCGTCAAGTTCTGCCTTTCCCGTAGAATTAAGCCATCTTCTTTTGCTTCCATCAAAAGGTTGTATCTGATAATCTTCACTGAAACTTATATTTTGGTTGATAGCTTTAGCTATTGCCTGACTGAAACGTTCCCTGTGTTCTGGTACCACCACAGCCAGAGTATGCTCGTAAGTGAGTACCTCGTCAGGCGGGATAGCATGAATTATTCGCCCTCGTGGAGATACTTCCAGCAGATCTGTAGCTACTGTGATCCGATATATACCCATGCCTGACGAATCCATTGCTAAACGTAAAGTATCACTCACCTTTTCCAGTTCAAGACGGGCAGTTACCTGCTCAGTCACATCGGCAGCCACTGTGATCATCCCATTTATCAACTGATTCTCGTCCTTAAGTGCTTCAATAGTTAGATTAACATATATTGTTTCGTCTTCTCCGAAACGATGTAATATTAATGGAATCTCGCCAGATACAAACCGTTCACCAGTTTGATAAACATGTTCCAGTATTTCCTTAAAACCCTGGCTTGCCAATTCCGGAATGACTTCAAATAGTGGCCGTTTTAAGGTGTCATCCTTTGATCTTCCCCAGTAGCTTAACATCCTGTCGTTGGCAAGTTCGATAACATGTTGAGGCCCGCGGTAGATGGACATGGCTACCGGCGCTTCGGTAAGCAAATTTCGCAGTTGTTCTTCTGCATAACCACGGGCTTTACTAATATTTATCTGTGCACGGACCTTGGTAAGTAACTCTGCAGCAGAAAAAGGCTTTATCAGGTAATCGTCAGCACCTGCTTCCAGGCCATCAATTCTTGATTCCTCTCCTGCACGTGCCGATAAGAATATAACGGGCAGGTTATAGAGTTCTTCGTCATTCCTGATATGTTTTAATAATTGCTTCCCATCCATTACGGGCATCATCACATCGCTCAGCACTAACGAAGGGCGGTTTTGTTTGATTTTTTTTAATGCCTCGCTGCCATTAGATGCAGTGTTTATGCTGAAATATGGTTCCAGCAATCGTTTAAGATAGGCACGCATATCCCCATTATCATCAACAATAAGAATATTGGTTTCCAGATTGACGGTATGATCAGGTGTGCTTACGATATCACTCGATGTCTGAGTAACTTCATCAGAGCTCCCTCTTGCTTCATCTTGTAAGAGGCTATACGCTTCACGAATAAAAGGCGCAGTTACAGTACTCATTTGCGTTTCACGGATAGATTCAACCACTTGGTTGTCTGGTAAATGTGTTTTTCCTGACGGTATTTTAACTGTGAATGTACTTCCCCGGCCTTCCAAACTGGTGACGCTGATATGGCCGCCATGAAGCTGTACCAGTTCGTGAACCAACGACAGTCCGATTCCTGTACCTTCATGGGTTCTGCCTGCTGAGTTTTCTACGCGGTGAAAACGCTCGAACATATGTGGTAGCTCCTTTTCCGGAATACCGACACCCGTATCTGTTACACGAAGTACTGCAAAATCACCTTCCTGCTGCAGGTCTACTAATATAGTCCCTTCCAGGGTATACTTAAAGGCATTGGATAACAAGTTGAGAACTATCTTTTCCCACATCTGACGGTCGGTATAAAAATCGCCGGTTAATGTATGGCATTTAACCAGTAACTCCATCCCCGCTTTTTCTATAATAGAGCGGAAACTACTGGCAAGATCGGTGGTAAGCTCAACCAGGTCGAGTATCTGGTAAGCAGCCTGGATACGGCCCGCTTCAACACGGCTGTAATCCAAAAGATTATTTACCAGTTTCAGCAAACGCATTGCATTACGGTGAGTTGCCTCGATCTGCGCTTTTTTATGTCCATCAGACTCTGTTTGCAACAGATCTTCCAATGGACCAAGCATTAGGGTTAACGGTGTCCGGAATTCATGGCTCACATTACTGAAAAATGCAGTTTTAGAGCGGTCAATTTCAGCCAGGGCTTCAGCGCGCTTTTGTTCCTGCTCATAGGCATACACATTGGAAATGGCAGTATTAAACGTGCCTTCAAGCTGGTCATAAAAATTGAGGTACGAATCGTCTAAGGCCCGGCAGGCGCTAACACCTGCGATAATAAAACCAAAAAGATCTTTCTGCCCCGAGATCCTTATCGGCAGGATCATTGCCGTATGTGGCGTTGTATCATATGGGCCGCTATGAAAATCACCAAATAATGTTTTAAGATCTTCAACCTTTAGCATTTCACCAGAATCTATAACTTGTTGCAGGGGCCATTTGCTACCATCAAATGCAACAATATCTGGTGCCAAAACAGCAGCTTCAGCAATTCCGGCAGAACTTACCAGTTTAGCTTCGGTACCTGATAACTCATAGAAAAGCATAAAAGGCACATCCAATTGATAGCTATCAAACTGCGCATTGGTTAGGTCTGCAATTTCGGTAACTGATTTGGCTTTACTAATTACTGCGCCGAGATCCTTTAATACCTGTGTACGCCTGCCCGCCAGCATCTTCTCAGTAGTTTCTGTAATGGGGTGAAAAATTCCGCCAATACCACCAGACTCATCACGGATAGGAGCAAAAGAAAACGTCATCCATGCTTCTTCAAGGTAACCGTATCGTTCCAGAAACATACGCTGATCGGTTATATAGGTACCTTCTCCCTGTTGTCCGCGGGTAAATTTGTCGCCAACAACTTCCAATGCAGATTCCCAGCAGACACGAAAATTCATACCCATAGATTGGGGATGCATTTCGCCACAAATAGGCCGGTAACTATCATTATAGATCTGAATGGTTTCGGGGCCCCAGGCTATTAATATTGGGAAGGTAGATGAAAGACATAAACTTACTGAAGTGCGCAAACTTTGCGGCCAGCTTTCCGTAGGGCCTAAGGCTGTTTTTGACCAGTCCATGCTGCGGATCAGCTTACCCATTTCGCCTCCGCCTGATAAAAATTGTTCACTGCTTTCAGTCACCTCTATTAACATCGCTTAATTTGAATGTGGTAAAGATAAGGTTTTGAAACATTCGGAAACAATGCCGCTGGCGTATTCTATTCGATGAAAAAAACAGTATTTATCTATACAAATAGCTACCATGCTTTAAGATAATCAATTATCTGACGAAGTTCAAGGTGTTAAAAGATGTTGGCGCTTACAATAATCCCAAATGTGCGAGCAATTCAGTTGTTGCGGCTCTACCTGCACGGTTAGCACCTACCGTAGATGCAGAAGGACCATAACCTACCAAATGAATCCGGGGATCTTTCACAACTTGTGTTGCCAATCTTCCTCCCATGAGTATTCCGTCATTTTCTTCACGCAACATTAAGGGCGCCAGATGATCCAATCCGCTGCGGAACCCGGTGCACCACAAGATGACGTCGGCGTAAATGTGGTGGCCATCTGCCCATTTAACACCTTTTGTAGTAATTTCGCTGAACATCGGTTGACGGTTAAGCGCGCCGCGCGCTTTCATCTTCTCAATTGCCGGAGTCATTGGAATGCCGGTAACTGAAACAATGGATCCCGGTGGTAGTCCCTGCCTTACACGATCCTCTACTTTTTGCACTGCGGCCCTTCCGGTTTCCTCCAGCCATGGTCCTTCGCGAAAGTTGGGCTCATTTCGAGTTACCCAGGTGGTGGTGGTCAGCATCGAAATTTCATTAAGAAGCTGAATAGCAGATATACCTCCTCCTACAATAACTACATGTTTTCCCACAAAGTTATTAGCAGATTGATAATCTTTAGTATGTAGTTGGATGCCTTCAAAAAGCTCTGATCCAGGATAATATGGAATATAAGGAGACTCCCAGCTGCCCGTTGCATTGATAATACCTCTGGCAGAAAACAATCCGTGATCAGTCTCTATGCGAAATCTGTCTCCCCGGTTGCACACAAGATTGGTTTTGACCGGCCGATAGACATGGAGGTCAAATTTCTTCTCGTACGCGGCGAAGTATTGTGGAACAGCGGTGCTTGCTCTAACATCAGAAGCCTGAGTATCTATGGTGCTGGAGAAGGAGAGGCCTGGTAAGTCATGTACACCATTTACGGTGCTGAGTGTGAGCGATGGCCACCTGTACTGCCACGCTCCGCCAGGCTGGGGCGACTGGTCTACTATGACAAATCCACGGCCTTCAATAAGCCCCTGCTGCTTGAGATAATAAGCCGATGAAAGTCCGGCCTGGCCCGCTCCAATGACAATAATGTCAGTTTTAAATATCAACTCTGCTGCGGTGTTCTTTGATTCTGGCATTATAATATGCTTTTATACGAAGCAAATTAACTTTAATAATGTCAGATCGCAATACCTTTTGTGTTATCTTTCCCCATCCAGCCTGAGCTGGTATGCTTAAAATTATCTGGAAATTTGAGGCCGTAGCCCAGCATACGGTCAAACGATGAGTGCGCGGCCAATAGTAAACCGCCGGTAATCAGGATATCAATGTGCATGAACAAGCCTGTAGCGAGCAGAACCAGTGCGATAGCACGATGATGAAATAAGTTGTAGGTAAGAGCCCCTATACGAGAGTTAAACAGGTAACCAGCCATGGATAGATCCGGACTAAAAAACAGTAATACCCAAATCCAAAGGGGCAAACCGAGATTATACATTGATAAGAAATAAATAGCAAGTGCTGTTATCGCAGCTTCTTCAACATTGATGATGATATTCATCGCTTTTTCCTGTTTCATGACGTTAGTTTTTGATTAGGTCAAACATAGGAGCGAAACAGGAGGTATGCTCTTGACAAAAGTCAAGAAACCATTTTCCTTCGAATCCTGCTAAAAGTTTCGGGAGTCATGCCCAACATAGAAGCCAGGTATTGTAGGGGTACCTGATTAAAGAGTTCCCGGTTCTGATCGAACAGTTTATGATAGCGCTCTTCGGCCGACATAGAGATAAGGTCGAACACACGGTTCTCTAACATAACGAAACACTTACCCATGAACATTTTTTCAAACTCGTGCCATTTGGGTACCAGCTTCCCCATCATAAGATAGCCTTCGTAAGTAATTGTAAACAGGCGCATGTCAGTCAGTGCCTGCATATTGAATCGCGAAGTATTACGGAACATGAAACCTTGAACATCCGTTACAAAAAATCCTGTCGTACCTATCCATTGTGTAACTTCTCTTTCAGGCAGATTAACATATACCCTTAAAATGCCAGTTTCTATAAAACTAAGCTTATCGCAAAACTTACCTGATCGTAAAAAATAATCCCCTTTATCGAGGGTCTCGGTTACAAAAAGTCCGCTCACTCGCTGACAATCAACCGGACTGATGCCGAAGTGGTGATGAATATAACTTTCAAGCTCGTTCATTGTAGGTATATTTAATGATGTAGACAAATATTTGTAAATTAATTATAAATATTTGATTTCTTTATTCTTATTTGTAGTTGTGATATTAAAAAAGAAGCAAACATATGATAATCATTTGGAGAGGTTACGGGTTTTTAGTGCCGTTTATTGCCGCTGCGATAATAGTGCCTGTTAGTGTAGTCACATGGCAATTGTTTCCTACTAGTATATTTTTAGGCCCATGCATTGGTAGTTTTGCCGCGGCGGCTGCAATTTGGTTTCTTGGTAAAAAGTTTAATTCGTCTGCAAAAAACAGGATCATGATTGATAAGGCAAGTGGCCAGGAATTTCTGTTTAAGCCAAATCATTCCTTATTTTTTATTAAGATGCAATACTGGGCATATGTAGTTGGCGCCGCTGGCATCTTCCTTTTACTAGGGGCGATAATAAAAACATAAACGATGTTTAATATTAGTAAGCTGTTTTAGTGCGACAGGGGGGGATAAACATTATCTGGCCTCCGTTTTATTTGTTATTTTTGAAAGATAAAACTAAGGGAGGGTAAATGATATTCAAATTCCTGAGGCGTAACCGTTCTATTTTCCTTTATGGATCATCCCTGGCTATTTTATTACTATTCCTTAAATGGCTGGAATGGCGCTTAGTAGTTATAGATTATACTTTTGAACTTTACGCAGGCGCAATTGCTATACTCTTTACCGGGCTGGGGATTTGGTTGGCGAATAAGCTTACCCACCCAAAAACGAATACTGTAGTTATAGAAAAACAAGTGCTGGTTGAAACCCAGCATTTTGTATTGAACGAAGCTGAACTTGCCCGACTTCGCCTGAGCAAGCGTGAGCTTGAAGTATTGCAATTGATGGCTGAGGGACTAAGTAACTTGCAGATCGCGGAGCAATTATTTATTTCATTAAATACGGTTAAAACCCATTCGTCTAAAATATTTGATAAGTTGGAGGTGCAGCGCCGTACGCAGGCTGTTGAAATGGCAAGAAAACTGAAAATTATACTTTAATACTTTAGTGTGAAACATGATGTTTTATTTCAAATCACCCTAAAGTATGAGTGAATTTATGTGCTGATATCTCAATTTTACAGCCTAAACTTTAAGCAAAAATCAGATGAAAAAAAATGTACTTGTCTACGGCCTGATATCGGGCATTTGTGTGGCCACCTTTATGTCTTTTTCCGTCGCATACTGTTACTCCAAAAACTCTTTTGATGGTAGTATGCTCCTGGGATATACGGCGATGCTGCTGTCCTTCTCCCTCATTTTTGTAGGTGTTAAAAATTACCGCGACCAGCAAAATGGGTCTGTTATTAGTTTTGGGAAAGCTTTTCTAATGTCTTTATACATGGCTCTGATTGCCTCAACTTTATACGTCATTGGCTGGATGATCGCTTATTATAATTTCTTTCCAGATTTCATAGAAAATTTGGCTTCCTATCAATTGAGTCCGGCTAAAGTTAGCCATATGACTCCTGCTGAAGTGGCTGGCATTCGTGAGCAAATGGAAACTTTCAAAGTCTGGTACGCTACACCCATCGGGGTTGCCGCAGCTACCTACATGGAAATTCTGCCGGTGGGAATAGTTGTATCCTTAATTACCGCCCTTATTTTAAAGCGAAAGACGCCGGGAAATTAATATGGACCTTATTTCCCGCTACACCTTTTGCTGCAATAGCGAACTTCGTCCCAGTTTTTCTCCCATTTTTTTCGCCAGGAAAATGGCCGGTTACAAACGGGACAAATTTTGATTGGCAGGTTTTGTTTCTTAACGCCGTTCATTATCTGTTAATAAAGATACAGTTTATCGTAGGGCATGCTGAATACAATATTTATGCCTGCTTTATTGAACGTGCTGTTTATCATTGGTGAACAGACAAATTTACGGGGGCAGGGAAATGCAATTATACATTAAAGCATCTTTAAAATATTTACAGATCTTCAGAATTATCTTTATCTTTTACCTATTGCAGTACCGGTGCTCAATAATGTTTAAAACAGTATGCAGTGTGGTAAACTATGAAGACCAAAATGAGAACGATAATTTTATCAATAGTGCTCTTAGCCCTAACCTTGCTTAACGCAGCCGCACAAAGTACTTCATGGAAATTTGCCCATGTTTCTGATACGCATATTGGAAGCGATACAGCTGAGGAAGACCTAAGACGCACGGTTAAAGACATCAATGCAGATCCTGATCTTCAGTTTGTAGTGATAACAGGCGATATCACCGAATTTGGTGCTGATACCGAGCTTCGGCTGGCAAAATCGATCTTTGATGGACTGAAAAAGCCCTGGTACATTGTTCCGGGGAACCACGATATGAACTGGTCTGAAAGCGGCGGCAATAGCTTCAGGAAGGTTTTTGGATCAGAGACCTTTGCCACAAAACACAACGGTGTCCTGTTTCTGGGAACAAACTGCGGCCCAAATATGCGGATGAGCCCGGGACAGGTACCGAGGGAAAACCTGGTTTGGCTGGATTCAGTTATGAAAGTGACCCCGATAACCACCCCAATTATATTTGTGAACCATTACCCGCTGAATTCTTCTTTAAATAACTGGTACGAGGTGATGGACAAGTTGAAAACGCACAATACTCAGCTGATATTATGCGGGCATGGCCACAGCAACCAGCATTATAATTTTGAAGGAATTCCCGGAATAATGGGCCGTTCTAATTTAAGGGCAAAGGATTCTGTTGGAGGATATAATATAGTGACTATGAGAGAGGATTCGGTCATATATAACGAAAGGGCACCAGGAATAATTACTAAGTCGGTTTGGACAAAGGACAGGCTTTTTAAGCACGATTTTACAAAGAAATATCCCCGGCCATCTTTTGAGGTAAATAAACGCTTTCCTGCTGTAAAAATTGTTTGGAGCCTGACGGACAATAATGATATAGGCGCCGGAATGGCTATTACAGATAAAATGGTGATGGTAACCAATACCGGAGGTTGGGTTAAAGCCTATAATACACTGGATGGGAAAGTTTTGTGGTCGGTAAAAACAAGAGGCAAGGTTTATAGTACTCCTTCTGTTGCAGGTAATATGGTAGTAGTGGCCAGTACAGATAGCTACTTATATGGCATCAACAAAACAACGGGCAAGCTCAAGTGGAAGGCGGCGACTGGTAAACCACTAGTTGCCTCGCCTGTGATTAAAGGAAATAAAGTCTTTTGCGGAAGTGCTGACGGACATTTCAGATGTTATGAACTTTCTTCGGGAAGGCTAAAATGGGATTTTAAGCAGGTACCCGGATTTGTGGTGACCAGGCCGTTATTATACAATGGACGCATTTATTTTGGCAGCTGGGGCAACCAATTGTTTGCACTGGACCAGCAAACGGGTGTAGCAGTGTGGAAGTGGAATGACGGTTATTCGAACCGGATGTTTTCGCCGGCTTCGTGTGTACCAGTTGCTACTGGAAACCGTTTGTTTGTGGTAGCCCCCGACAGGTATATGACTTGTTTTAATGCATCCACAGGTGAGGTCATCTGGCGCAAGGGTAATCCTGATATAAGGGTGAGAGAATCTATGGGGCTATCGGCCGACAGTAGTCTGGTTTATGTGAAAACGATGGATGGTGATGTGCTTGGAATGTCTGCCATGGCAGATACCATGGATATCAAATGGAAAGGTGCTCAAAATATGGGTTATGATATTTCGCCCTCTGTTGTTCAGGAACATGAGGGACTGGTGTTTGCACTTTCCAATTCAGGAATGATCTATGCTTTTAACCGCAAAGACGGCTTGTTGGCGTGGATGTACAAAGTGTCTAACTGTTTGGTTAACCCAATCAGTTTTTTAAAAGACAGGAAACTGATTGTAACTACAATGGATGGCAAGATTGTTTGTTTGGAGTATTAATACTACCTTCAATCTGGCAGTGATTTAATCATGCTTTAAACAAAATCCGAAAATAATTTACTTCATGAATTTAAAACGCTTCTCATCGAAAATAATTGTAGTTGCTTCCGTCCTTATCGGCCTTTATCCCTTGATTTATTATATAATAGATATGCGGAACCAAGGACTTTTGCAATCTAAACCACGTGAATTGATAGATAACAACATTTGGTATGCTTTATTTTATGTTCACATTACCTTTGGAGGCGCTGCACTACTGATTGGTTGGAGCCAGTTCAATATAGCATTTCGTAACCGTTCTGTGAAGACGCATCGTTTAGTCGGGAAGGTTTATATTGTTTCTGTGTTGCTGAGCAGTTTAGCTGGTTTATTTGTTGCATTTTTTGCTACTGGCGGTTTAATCACAGCAATAGGGTTTGGATCACTTGCCGTGCTCTGGTTTGTTAGTGCCCTAAAAGCCTATACATCAATCAGGAAAAAGGATTTCATTGCGCACGAGTATTGGGCCATCCGAAATTATGCACTTACATTTGCGGCAGTAATGCTGCGGATTTATCTGCCACTTCTAATTATGATGTTTCATGGAGATTTTCTACCTGCCTATCGTATTGTTGCCTGGTTGTGCTGGATACCCAACCTTCTTGTTGCAGAGCTAATCATTTATAACAAGTCTAAAATTTCTGTCAGACCTATGGACGTAAGACATCTCTGATGACCATGCTTCGCTAGAAGGTTATTAATAGCTGAACACAAAAGAAACATATTAGAAATGCCGATAAGATTGCTGATACTACCTACAATTTATCTAAGTCTTTTGCTTTTGACCGTTGTCATGTGTTTTATGAAGAACGAATGGGCAATGGAGTACAAAAGAAAATTGATCAATATTAATTTAATTCTGCTGCTGCTGATCGTCGTAGATTTATCAATATTCAACTTAAGGGGCATGTTGCTAGATAGGCTAATTTTTATTGCTTTTCTCGTGACGGCATCTGTAATATTTGCATTTTATAGAAAGACGTTGCAAAGTTGGCAAAAGATATATTATGGTTTGTTCATATTTTATCCATTGCTTTCACCTTTAACGTTTTTCATGGACAGAATTTTTTGTGTATTTGCGCTGAGTCCATTTATAGTAAGCTTGATGTTACCTGAAACTAGATATGAAAATCAGAATTATGAACTCAGGTGTCCAGTCGGCATAATGTCTGGCCCGAAGCTTCAACTGATAAAGAAGGGGATAGTCACAGAAACATTGCTGGGTACATGTAATAACGAGGATATTGTCTCCTTGGATATTTCAAACATTCAAGTCACAAGTGTAACGGTTGACTCGACAACGGCGGTAATTATGGCTAAGGATCAAAAATATCAAGCTGTTTTTTACAAACGGTTATAGTTGTGTTAGCGCCCATACATTGACTCATTTCAATAATCATTAGGCGAAGAATGAGAATATTAATTAAGACAATCCTTGATCACATCGAAAACTTTTGCCTCAACCGGTATAATCCACGCAGACTATTAAAATAAAATCTTTATCTAAATATATTTAACAAATATGAAAATTCAAAATATGACGGAGAAATTTAATTTTATGGAAGCTACAATCGGAATTTCTTAAAAGCCATTTTGTAGATGCTCATATGAGATATCGTATCATATAGGATACGATTTTCGGGTTAAAACGAATCTTGTGTGATACGTTTTAACCCGAAAAAACTGCCCATAGAGCAGACCTTGTATTTATTCGTCTTTTACTACTACAAACCAGCTTGACACATATGCAGTAAAAGTACCAAACAATCCGACTCCCGCAGTCATTAATACAGCTGCGATTTCCGGCCTTCCATTGTTACCGGATATTTATCTCCATATCCTACAGTTGTGATGGTAACATAGGCCCACCAAATAGCGTCTTCGGCAGATTTTATATTGCTGTTCGGATATCATGCTTACAATGATCAGAAAGGCAGTGATTAGCAATAAGGGATAAATACCAGGTTGCGGTCAGGTTTAGTTCAAAGAATCTTAATACGGATTGGCCCTTTGATGTGGTTAACGTCAATCGGTATCCCTTTTTGTGTGATGACGACTACGCCTTGAGTATGCAGGTCAATCGCCACATCAACTACCTCTTTCATATGGTTGCGCCAATCATTAGGAAAAAGCATGCGTGCAATTTCTGATGGACAGGTACTTTTGTCGGTGCCACGTTGGGTAGCGACCGACAAAATGGTTGTAAGTATATCTGTTTGCGGTTCCATTTAGGTTTGCCACATAAAGAGAGCAATCGCCTTAATTGTTTGGATGCCCAGATGAAAAAGCATTGGTCTTTCGTGATGATTGATCTCAACGAATATTTTTTCTTATCCTGCTCAATGATTGCTGAGTGATCCCGATATAAGAAGCAATATGCGAAAGTGGAATCCGATTGATAAGACCAGGGAAATGTTCAATGAACGATAGATAGCGGGTAGTTGCATCTTCAGAAACCAGTGGGCTCCTTCTTTCGATAGTTTTTAACAAACAATTTTTTATGATTAGCCCTGTGATTGCTTGCCAGCCAACAATTGTATTTCCTATCTCGTCCCAGTCTTTCTTTGAAAAGATAAGCATTTTACAATCGGTCACTGCCTGGATATACTCTGAAGCCACCATTTGGGACTCAAATCTTTGCTGGTCCGAAACAAAACTATTCTCGTCAATAAAGTATTGAGTAATATCTTCGCCTTTATTATTATAATAGCAGAAACGGACGACACCTTCAATAATGAATCCAACGTACCTGGGGATCTTTCCTGCTTCCGAGAAATATTCCTCCTTATGAAGTTCCAGGGTTTTTGCTTTGCTCATAATAAAATCTGTTTGCTGCTTATTCAGATTCCCAAACTGTAATATGTAATTGACGAACTCTTGCATAGATTAAATTTCGGGTTTATTGTTGGTTCTTCATTTACCATTTGGTAAATAAAGACAGTCAGTTACTTGTTATATTTGATCTTGGCAAACACTGACCGCTAATTGGGATACAAGAAACAGCGATCTGGTTAATCTGCCATGATGTGTTAGCAATAAATTTGTTCTACATCTAAGCATAGCATAAATTGAACAATACGATGAATAAAACCATTTTTATTACAGGAGCATCCACCGGCATGGGTAAAGCGACGGCTATATATTTTCAGGAAAAAGGCTGGAACGTCATTGCAACGATGCGAAATCCAGATAAGGATACGGAACTGAACCAACTTGAAAATGTTACGGTGTTACCACTTGACGTTACTGATCTGAAGCAAATTGAAAACGCTGTATCAAAGGCTATTGCTATTCATCCGGTAGATGTTGTATATAACAACGCCGGTTACGGACTGATGGGAGCGCTGGAAGCTTTAAGCGATGATCAGTTATTGCGGGAGATCAATACTAATCTATTAGGCGTGATAAGGGTTACTCAAGCTTTTATACCTCATTTTAGGGAAAAGAAAAGAGGTGTTTTCATTAGTACAACTTCAATGGGCGGACTGTTAGCTTTTCCTTTACATTCGATTTATCATGCCGCAAAGTTCGGCGTTCAGGGCTGGTCAGAAAGTATGTCCTATGAATTGGGGCTGCATAATATCAGGATCAAAACGGTTGCTCCCGGAGCCGTAAATACAGATTTCTTAGGAAGGTCACTGGAAAAAGCGCTGCACCCAGCCTATAAGGAATTAGAGGACAAGCTATTTGCGGCAACTGAAAGTATGATGTCTAAAGGGGTACCCCCTGAGCGGATCGCTGAAGTTGTGTATGAAGCTGCAACTGACGATAAAGATCAGGTCACTTATATCGCTACGGACGATGCTAAAGCAGCGTATAAAAGGCGTTTGGAAATCGGCAGTGAGGCATCAAGAATAGAAATCAGGAAACAAATTTTAGGACACTGATTAGTAACAGGCAGTCCGGATACAAGAGCTGCCTGTTATTATTTGTATATTGCTTTAACTAATGATGAGAGTTATCAATTCCATATCAGATAAACATCGGCTGCTATCTTTGCCAGGCCCGTTGCACCCGCTGGTCAGCGTTGTTCGGATTGCAGATATACGTGTTGTAGACGATTCGGTATGGGAGCGCTTTTCTCTGAATTTTTACTGCATTTCGTTGAAGCGTAACGTTAAAGGCAAAATGCAATATGGTCAGCAGTCTTATGACTATGATAAAGGGGTAATGACCTTTATTGCTCCAAGGCAGGTGCTGGCCCTTGATGCACCTCCAAGTTATGAAAAAGGGGAGGAGGCCGGATATGCCTTGTTTTTTCATCCGGATTTTATTTGCAACCATCCCCTGGCAGCGAAGATCAAAACTTATGGCTTTTTCTCTTACACCGTTAACGAGGCACTTCATTTATCTGAAAAGGAGGAAAAGAACATCGCCGGGATTTTCGACAGAATTGACCAGGAATACCAGCACATTGACAAACATACACAGGAGGTTATTATCTCAATGATCGAGTTATTGCTGAATTACAGCAACAGGTTCTATGAGAGACAGTTTATTACGCGTAAATCGGTGAATCATGATATGCTGACAAGGATGGAGCAATTGATGAACAATCATTTTAACAGGGAGGAGGGCCTTAAAGCGGGCATACCCACTGTTGAATATTTCGCATCCCAGCTTAACCTTTCACCACATTATTTCAGTGACCTGCTAAAATCGCTGACAGGGCAAAGTGCACAACAGCATATCCAGGAAAAACTGATCGAAAGGGCGAAGGAATATTTGACAGTTACAGATCTGTCTGTCGCAGAAATTGCGTATCAGTTAGGTTTTCAATATCCGCAATCCCTGAATAAGTTATTTAAAAAGAAAACCAACACCTCACCTCTGGAATTCCGTAAACAGTTTAACTAATTTCTTGGGTTGCGGCATGAACAGCAGAGAAGAGGGGGCGCATTATAAAACATAACGCTGCCGTTTGATACGGCTTATTGTGTCCTTGAAACCCTTTCTGCATTGGATCTGCAGAAAGGGTTTTTTGTAAATATATAGTTATTGATACTGTTTACTTCAGGTAAGCCCCGATTTTTGTGTTCACGTCTGCGCCTCTCAGGTCCTTTGCGATCACATTGCCCTTGGGATCAAGCAGAACATTTTGCGGAATGGCTGTGATACCATAACGAACGGCAACCTCGGTTTTGAATCCTTTAACATCGCTCACCTGTATCCATGGCATCTTATCAATTTCTACTGCCTGGAGCCAGCTGGCTTTTTTGTCATCCAGGGAAACACCTACAATTTCGAAGTTTTTGTTTTTAAGTTCATTGTAAGCTTTTAATAAATACGGATTTTCTGCCCTGCAGGGTACGCACCAGCTTGCCCAAAAATCAACCAATACGTATTTTCCTTTCAGCGAAGAGAGTTTAAATTCTTTACCATCTTTATCAGGGAGTGTAAAGTCAATGTTTTTACCCACCGCAAACTGTTTTGCTTTGAGGTACTTATCGGTTATTTTCTTGCCGCTGAAACTTGAAAGAATCCTCGGGCTTAATACTTTGTACATAGGCTCAAATTTAACCACATCAATCACCGTCATTCTATTGCCAAGAACCAGATCGGCGGTGACATAGGAGTCGGGGTGACTAAAAATAAAAGCATCCATAGTTGATTCCATTTTTTCTCCAATTGGCTTACCGTCTATGGATATTTTCTTTAGTTCGAGCGTATCCTTTGCAGCTTTTGCTTTAAAATAACGGGCCACCAACAGTTGATATTTTGCTTGCCATGGATCCATTTTTGAATGGTATTCCAGGTTTTCAGTTTGTGTTTTCGTTCCGCTAATCATCGCCGTAGCCATGCTGTCGGCCCCTGTTACAATGGTATTTCCCTTTTCCAGATAAAATTCCTTGTAATCGGCTTTGCTTCTTTTTGGACTGTCACTTTTTACTGGTTTCAGTTCAAGGTAGGCCCTGTTTCCAAAAGCGGTAGTGCCTGAAATGGAGAATTTACCATTTGCCAGGGTGGTACTATCCCTGGTGCTTTTGCCAGCGGCATTCACAAAGCTGAGCATGACTGTCTGACCAGTTCCTGCCTTTGGCATAGTTCCGGTAATCGTAAATTTATCCTGTGCCATACTAATGCTTGTAGTTGAGCAGAGCAGGAGGGCTAAAGTATGTTTGACGTTCATAAGACTATATTTTATCTGATTTGATTAACCTCGTTGTTATTTGATATACACTTTTAGCTGGTCCAGTAAATTCTCACCCCTTAAATTTTTGGCGACAATCAGGCCCTCCGGGTTAATGAGAATATTTTGGGGTACAGAATTGATCCCATATAAAACGGCAACATCATTTTTCCAAAATTTGAGATCACTGACGTGGATCCATGGCATATTGTCTTTTTTTATTGCTTCCAGCCATTGTTGTTTCCCTGCATCAAGCGATACACTGACGATTTCAAAGTTTTTTTCTTTCAATGCGGCGTATGCCTTGACTACATTAGGGTTTTCGGCACGGCATGGTACACACCAGCTGGCCCAAAAATCTACGAGTACATACTTGCCCCGCAGGGACGAGAGCTTAAATGGCTGTCCATGATTGTCAGTTTGGGTAAAGTCTGTTGCCTTTGAACCTTGCTGACGCCTCTTGCCGATTTCTATTTTTTCTTTTGTTTTTAAACCTAGAGGGGAGGATTTGAGTGCAGCAGAAAACTGATCAAACAGGGGTTCTACTTTTACCGGCTCAAAGTGGCTGTCCAGTACATACATGTTATAGGTGTATAATCCCATAAAGGAATCCGAATGGTTCCCGGCAAACTTTAAATTGATGGCTTTTATGGCAGCTACATAATTCTGGATACTATCTCCGGCTACCTTTCGCTCTTCAGACGACTTCACATAAGTGCCCCCGGCAGTTTTTTTGCCGAATTCATTCTGTAGTTGCATAATTTTAGCGGTAAAAGGCCGGGTCATTGCTTCCCGTTCACTGTTTTCTTTGTCGGATTTTGAGCCTGTGACAGTTGCATCTTGCAATGAATTATCCGCGGTAATTGAAATCAGGGAATTCTCCAGAAAGAAATCTTTCCGGTCTTTTTGCGATTCAACTTTCCCCCGGTTTGTACGCTTGACTGCAAGAATAACCTGTTGCGGCTCATTTACACTGCCGGTAAATTGAAACTTTCCTTGTTTGATGTCGGTCGAATCAGTTTCTTTCCAGGCGTTATTTTGTAAGGTTACCAGATATGCTTTGGCCGGTTCTTTTAAATTGGCAATATTCCCTGACACCGTATATTTTTTTTGGGCTGTTGCCATCATAGGCAATATCAGCAATGATAAAATGATTTTTTTCATGGTTTTAATGTGGTTTACTTTGCAGACATTAATGAAAATTGACAAGTGGGGCTAAGGATTATTGACCAAACCCGCGTTTTCACCCATAATTTTTGGTGAAAACTTGAACACCCATCGCTCAGGTTTGAAAGCATAGGTTTCAGTAACCAATCCTGTTACGGTGTTATACACCTTGTGCGCATAAGTTGATGCTTCAAACAGCGGATCCACAGATAGCCTGCGCATATCATACCATCGATAGCCCTGTGCAGCAAATTCACGAATACGCTCCTGCAGGATAAACTGGATCAGAGGCATTTTTGAAGTAGCAATCTGCGCTGGTACTGGCCATTTTGCCGCAGTAGCACCGACGGCGTTGGGAAGACGATTTTTGCGTAAAAACTCGACATCCGCAACAGCTCCTGGCAAGTCATCTAGTCTGGCTTTAACTTCGGCACGCATCAGGTATAAGTCTGCCAGACGAACACCAAAGTGAGTAACGTTACTGGTAACAATCCGTCTGATCAGCTTACCCGCGGGAATTGCCGCAGTTACAGGCGTAGCTTGTGTTGCGTAATAAGTTGGTGCCAGTCGCAGGTCTGCCGGATCATATAATGCAGCAGCTTCAGGAGTAAGGTAAAATAACCTGTTAGATGAAGCGGATGCAGAATTAGCTAAACTTTTGGAATACAGATTTTCCGTATCATTTACTGTTGTTGGAAAGCCCGGAAGAGCAGTGTTATAATTGTACAAGGCAACAGATACGGCGGCCCCCGGACCTGCAATTTCAGCGATGGACTGATTTAACAGCGGTAACGCTTCTGCATGTTTGCCCATAGACATATATACTTTAGCCAATATGCCTTTGGCAGCGGCTTTAGAGATCCTGCCTCTAAACACAACACCTGTATTGGTGACGTCAGAAATGGCGGTGTTCAGGTCTGAAATTATCAGGTCATAGATTTGCTGTACCGTCCCACGCTCAAACTTTGTTTCAGTGACGTCTGCCGCGGTAATTAAGGGAAAGGCTAGATCCGTAGCGGAGGTAGCAGCATTATAGGGTTTGCCAAAATAGTTCACCAAAAAGAAATATGTCCATGCACGCCCGGCCATAGCTTCACCGCGAACAGATTTTTTTGCTGCCTCAGTTCCGCCGCTGGATGTCATTACTTCATTGATAATTTTGTTATAAATGTATAAGGCCCTTAAGGGGGCAAGTGTTTCTTCCGCGTCCTCGTCCTGTGTGTATATGTCACCCTCATATTTGAATAGCTGCCTGTCTCTATTTCCTGCTGCTGTCCATGCTGGTTCTGCTGCAGCAATTTCATCGCCTAAAACCACGTGATTATCACCATTTGAATTGATCAGGTCCAGATTGTTCAGCATCAGATCATAATCGGTGGTTTTTGAAGCTATAATCCTTCCTTTAGGTACAATTTCGAGGAATGACTTTTTACAGGACACTACTGTGGCTAATAGGAGGGTGCTTAGCAGTAGGTTTCTGGTATACTTATATATCGATTTCATTTTATACGTATTAAAATTTAAAGGGAAACATTAACACCGAAGGTCACTGTATGTTGGTTGGAAGTATAATTTGCGCCGTAAAATTCTGGGTCGATACCATACTTGTTTTTTGTCCACAACATAACGTTTGACAGCTGTACCCTGAATGATATACCCTGGGCCTTAATTCTGTTTACCAACGATTTTGGTAAATCGTAAAAGAGGGTTACGTCACGAAGTTTCACGAATGAAGCGCTTACTACGTTGACATCTCCCTTCTCGAAATAATTATTTTCAACTGCAGGGCTGGATGTTGTCCTGAAGGCAGGGATATCTGTGAATGCTTCATCGCCGGGCACTTTCCATCGGTTGAGGAAGTCTTCAGAAACATTCCTGCGGAACACACCTGAATAACTTAGGTTACGCGTTCTCCGCATTACATGGCCTAAATTGTAGACCATATTTGCAGATAGCGTGAATGCTTTGTACTGAAAGTTATTGCTGAGTCCTCCGTTATAAACAGGCTGCGTAGTGCCCATATATAACAGGTCTTCGGCCTTTGTAATCGTTGCATTTGTAGTCACCGTACCATCAGCCAGAATAACTTGTGGAGCGCCGGTGTTATCCAGTCCTCCATATTTGTAGGCGAACAAAGGATAAGCAGGGTAACCGAGTTTAGCAATAGCATCGATTTGTCCGGCACCAGTGGTTGACTGCGTAAAACTGGATATATCTACTGTTTCACTCTTGTTGTAGGCAAAGGTCCAGTTGGTGGTCCAGCTAAAGTTCTGGCTCCTGATGTTGGTAGAGTGCAGCATGACCTCAATACCCTTGTTAGTTATATCTCCCTGATTTCCGGTAATTCCAAGGGGAAAGCCTGTGAAACTGTTAGGGTAAATAAGGCCCAGAAGGTCCGTTGATTTTTTACTGTATAGATCAATGCTTGCAGACAGACGGTCGTTTAGCACTGAGAAATCCAGTCCTATATTGGTTGTTGCTGTACGCTCCCAAGACAGATCAGGATTGCCAGGTGTCTGGATTGCTGTTCCTATACCATTTTGGAAAAATGCGCTGCTACCTGGCCTGATAATATCTTGAGAGGAGGCAATACCAGCTTCGGGAGAATTTCCGGTAATACCGTATGTTGCACGCAACGCCAGATCCCGTACCCAAGTCACCGATTTCATGAAGTCTTCATTGGCAATTGACCATTTGGTACCAATAGCATAAATGGGTTTGTTCTGTGCTGATTTGTCCTTTCCGAATAAATTACTCTGATCATTTCTCCAGCTGAGGTTTAGTGTATATTTTCTGTCGTAAGTATACCCCAGGTTGCCATAATATGAGGTGTATCTGGATGTAGTTTCCGCGGTACCAAAGGAATCATTAAGCAGATTGCTACCTACACCGCTTAATTGTGGCAAGGCAACGCCTGTTACCAGTCCAGCGATTGTTGCATAATCTACTGTAGCAGAAGTAAGTAGTGTTGGATCAAAACCTCTTACCCGGGATTGTGTGAACGTAGAAAACTGCTCTTGTGCTTCCTGTCCGGCGAGCACTGTAAGTGCATGCTTATCCTTAGTAACATCATATATCAATTGATGCCTGATATCCCATTTACGCTGATCTCCATTAATGTTGGTTAGTCTGCCGCCACTTAGTCCGTTTGTAGGAAGATAATATTTAGGTACAACACTTGGGCTGGCTGCAACAGCAAAGCTGGCTACCTCTTTTCGTACCAGATAACTCTGGATGCCTTCAAGATCGGTATTTTTATTTTTGCCTGCGATATAACCATAGGTGCCCTCTATACGCAAGCCCTTCATAAGATTCAGTTTAAATCCGGTATTTAAGCGGGCCAATAAATTGTCTGCCTGTGTACTGCCATAATTAAATTCATCCAGCGGGTTATAATCAAGACTTACGCGGGCGCGTGCCGATGCATCTGCCAAAACATCATTAGAA
>Ga0247734_1000877_pt1 | contig 24340 bp, 14 predicted proteins | sample UWRJL103311B2_FD_180933 | JGI IMG/M metagenome (GOLD analysis project Ga0247734, IMG submission 180933) | Plant litter microbial communities from Arlington Agricultural Research Station in Wisconsin, United States - UWRJ-L103-311B-2 | ecosystem: Environmental > Terrestrial > Plant litter >... | reverse complement strand
CTGTTTTTGGTTTCCAAGAACTCAGGACACGTTTGTATTGATTCCACATCCCAATCGTAACCCTGTTGTTCGGCATTCTAGAAAGGAAAAAGCAGGGAAAGGAATATCTAAAGACTGTGGCCAAGTGCCATCGGGCTTTCCAAATGGCGATTGAACCGGCTCAGGTCGACTTACTAACGCATGGGACATCGGTAAAGCCCATTTTTTATATGGCTGGCGCCCGGTTATCTACTTATATCTGTGTGCTTGCCACTTGATATCCAACGGAGAAAGCGGCTCATGATCATCCGCTCAAGCCATCGGGAACTCGACATGACCAGATAGCATAAAGCACTTATGAATCAACCTATCAGGCACCTTCAGTGTAGAAACCAACTCTGCCAAGCACTGACCAATTCAAAACCTGTGCCAGCGCTGACCACTCTATAGGCCCTGGTTATCACTACACTTAATAGGCCATATACTAGATGATATCTCAGGAATTGATGATATCTGTCCAATCAGCGAAGTTCCACTTCTCAAATATTACATATTGAGATTCATCTCTTCATCAGCTACTGTATGTAATCATTGTCTCTTCAACATCATCGTCTAACGGTATTTTCTTTGCAGTTTTTCAGATCCAAAAGTCACTCGCTCTTAATACGAAGTACTCAATTAATTTCGGCCTCGGCCCCACTATTATTCGACTACCTACCTAGCCTACCTTGTGAAATCAACAGCACAAATAATATTACAAACTCAAGAAAGAATCCAAGGAGGACGAAGCGCAAACATGCTTCCCTCGGAGAACCGCCTCGCTCTCCTTGTAGGGGCACTTCTCTTCTGCCTCTTGCAAGCACCGGTAACTGCTCAAACCTCAGCCTATGCCATGTGGTTCCAGCCAGGAGTACAAATCACGAGAGTGGGTTCTCTCAAAAGCTAAAGTGAGACATAATTAACAGATTTAGATAACTAGTACCATGATTGTACCCAAGGTCTCCACGAACCCAGGTCTTCATGCTGTTTGGCCTGGTCTTGAAAACACCGCCAACAATTTCGTTTACCAAAACGTGATCGCTGATTCTAAGTCTCCTGGACAATGGCAATTCTTCGTTGAGTACTGCTGCAAGTATGTATATTTATTTTGGTTTACGAACGGAACCAGAATTGATTAGAAAACTAGCCCCAACGTTGAATATCCGGCTGTGATGGGTAAGCCCAGCGTCTCTGCCAGGAAGGAGCATTAGGCTAAGAATGAATAGTTCGACCTGGAGATAAAATCGTTAGCACTATGTCCTACAATACCGCTAGCAAACTCTGGACAAACACTTGGTCTATCACTGGTTCCATTTCCCAGAGCGCTTCATACACTGATGAATTCAGTAAGTCCCCATCCCGGGATAATCTGAGTTCACTCAGCTAACGTAAATCATCAGATGTGGGCTTGATTGATAAGGCACAAGACTTCAATTTAGACTTCCAGAAAACAATCTAACAAATAATAGGCACTTCTCGCAATCGAGTTACAGAATGGAGCAAAATGGGACTTTGGCCAGATCCAATGGTCAAATCTCCAAATTACTGCAACAACCTCATCCACCGCATGGTGCGGCAACGCGTGAGTCCCTTTCACCCATCAAACGTCCCCAAACTAAACCTTTCAAGCTTCACAATGACGGGTTCCTTCGGCTACAGCGTAAGCGGGACTTCATCGTCCGTCTCTGGCTCCAGCGTCACCTGCTCCTACGCCAACGTTCTCTTCACCGGCCCGAAGTAAATGTCACCCGTTCAATGCTCAATTGTATCCCTACTTTATCGCCTTGTTTTGCTGCAGACATGTCACCAGAAAGAAAGCCTTGAGATGTTAATTAGAGAGATAATTGGCAACATGGTTGGTGGATATACCCATTTGCTTATTTGTTTCTATGTTAGACTTTTGCTGTGTCTTTGATATGGTACGCTGTTTTCTGCGGGGGAAAGAAATGCCAATAGGCACGGTGTTTACGGCTTACATACAACGGTTGAAATTACTTGCAGCTATATTTGAAGTCTTGTTCATTTGTTGTGACAGGTGAATGCTTAAGGTAATTGGGTTTAAAGGACTGGATGCGTTCAAAGTGGATAAGTCACTACAGTGACAGGCTTTCACGCTGAAGAGTTTAGCTTCAAATTATACAGAGTAACACATAATCCTCATCTGGACTTCTTCAATACTTGATAATATACTGATCTGCACATCTGTATGCACGCCTTAACGGCTTCTTTAATACACCGTTACCAAACACCAATAATCCATTCGTTGCACATTGCTTTCCCTGTAAATCAAGAATAGCCTTTCATGCGCCACTTCTGTAGCCCAGAAGGTCCTCCTTAAAAAACGCCAAGGTATCCCCATAAAATCAAGTGCTTGTTCAAAACGAGACAAAACCCACTCTACGCCAATGGCTACCTTTAAATATGCAGCTGTCCTCAAATCCGAACGCCTCCATTTACATGCCCTGGCCTTGCATTCCCATGCCGTTCTGCATCTGCATAGCATTCCGCTGAGCCATTGCGTTTTGTTGCTGCTGCTGCTGCTGCTGGGCCATAATCTGCCTCTTTCTCATATTGCTCGTCACTACTGCCAAGGCGTTCTGGTGACACCTTGTTTTCAGTTCTGCCAGCATTTCTTGAGGCACACCGCCTGGGTATTGGGCCTGGAGCTGAGGTAACTGAGTTTGGATTAATGTTTGCGTATGTCGCTGAACCTGCATATGCATCATCTGCTGCGGGGTTAACTGTACTTGTCCCTGGCCTTGGGCTTGGGCTTGTTGTGCAGCCTGAATATGAGCTTGCTGCTGCTGTTGTGCTTGTTGAGCTGCCTGTTGTTGCAAGTGTATTTGTTGTATTTGCTGCATATTCATATTTGCCATATTGACTGGCATTCCCTGGTTAAAGCCCATGTTTTGAGGCATAGCTCCTGGTGGTAGTCCTTGTGACTGCTGCATTCCCATCCCTGCCATTCGCTGTTGATAATTCTGAGCCATCATAGCTGGATTTTGCATATGATTTCCTTGAGCAACAGCTGCTTGCATCATCATGTAGCGTTGTTGCTGTTGCGCTGGAGTCATTGGCTGTCCATTGGCCATTGCCATACTATTAATATTTGCTTGTTGTTGTTGTCTCATTACATTCTGTCGCATCTGTTGTTGATGTGCCAACATCGCTGCTTGCTGCTGGGCGTTGATGGGTTGATGACCACCATTCATCATCATAGGCACTTGAGCCATTGGCCCTTGAGGAGGGCTAGCTTGGTTCATCCTTGGAGTTTGGCTGAGCGGTCTGCTGATGGGAGTGGACTGGATATTCGGAGTAGTATTTGGCATGCGTGGTGTTCCGGCATGGCTTTGCTGGCTTCTCTGGGTAGTCATTCCATTGGAGGTGGCGCTCATTGGAGCCTGGTTTTGGTGGACGACGGAGCTGGGTCGTGGGGGACTCCCGGCCATGCTTGAATTTGAGTTTTGCATAGCCATATTCCCTACATTGTTCACTGATGGAGAAGAGTTGTTCAATGGTGTACCGTTCCGAACAATAGGAGACGAAGCTTGAGCCTGAGAAACCTGGTGGGTCTGCTGAAATCGCTGAGGCTGAGTTTGGATTCCATTGCCCATTTGACCATTGTTGGGATGAGCAGGTTGGCCTTGAGCTTGTGGCATTCCTCCTGCTTGGTTACTCATTTGCTGAGCCATGGCCCGTCTCTCCTGTTGCTGCCGCACTGCAGCCAAATTGAGGTTCTGCTGCCGCATCTTCTCATGATCACGCTTTTCGGCATCTATCCGCAATCTCTCTCTCTCACGCTCTTGAGCCATTTTACGTTCCGCCTCCAACTGTCTGGCCTTTTCAGCCTTCTTTGCTTCTTCATGGCTGTTCCTTATATTCTCTATAGCTTTGAACCTCTCGAATCGAGGTTCAAAGGACGCACCGCCCGCTTGCCCATCACTATCCGCAGGATTGGCACCTCCTTGGGCTCCGGTTGTGCTGGAGGATAATCTCTCATCCAAAATAAGCATGTACCTTTCTTGTTCGGCGGCAAGAGCTTCATCTGCTTCCATTTCGGCCACGGTTCTTTTCCTAGTCTTTGGCGAGGGGGGCTTATCTGAGTGCATTGGATGTGCAAGAGCATCTAATAGCGCGGCTGACTCCTTAGCACTGTGAACGGGCTCAAGTATCAGGGGAGCGGTAGTGGCGAGCGTTATTTGCGACTCAGCTGTGTGTATGTTACTCCCGTCGAGTTCTACCTTCGCCTTTTTCAGTCTTTTTGCTGGTGGGGCCATACTGGTCAGAGGCGTTGGAGGAAGAATAGCGGTACTCGGAGTTGGCGGTACCGTGGCAGATAAAGGACCACCAGTGAGAGGATCCTGACGAGAATCGGTAATGTTTGATCGAGAATCAGCGGCAGTGATGACAATGTCGGCATACTTGCTGACAGCTGTAGGGTGAAGAACAACTGTAAATATTTTGGGCTTCTTTGCTTGCACCACTGACTTTCCTCGCTGGCCATCCGCGGGAACCGCTGGAGCAGGCATATTTTCTTTATCCTTCTGCTCGGCCGTTTTATTCCCAGACGAGTCATTTTCAACTTCAGGGTGGTTTCGGCCCTTCGACGCTTGACTCTCTTTTGGGAATGGTACGTATGGAGAAGGAGTGAGATATGCATTAGAGTTATGGACTGAGAAAGGTGCGGTCTTTCCGGATCCAGTATTTGCACGGTTGGATCCCTGTGACGGAGCTGTCGTCTTGTGGTCGTAAACTTGTACTATCATACATCCTTCGTAAAATGGCACGTTTGATACAGCAAAAAATTCGGATAGATCATGTGGAATTGTGCGAAGTTTCAAGTGATCAATCATAATCCTCATTGGGGATTTGTAAGAGAAGCTCCCTTCCTGCTTGTCGAACCTGAAATGTGTAGGGTGCATATGTATGATCAGAGACGGCGGGTTACCTCTGTACTTTTTCAAGATGTACTCCTCGGTTTTAACTGTGGAACATCAGCATTTGAGAATTCAATGAAGGAGGTTTGCCGTACTATAAGCCTGCGGTCCAGATGCTTGAGGGGCTGACATTTCTGCAACTATACTTGCAGAGCGGAGACCACCACTGCTGTTCCTTTGACCACGGCCTAATAATTGTGCTTGTCCCTCCTTTCTAGATCGGTTTGCAGAGCGCGCGCCCGCCGAGTTGCCTCCCCCTACGCCATTACTCGTGGCTGAGTTGGGTGGGAACTTGGCCACACCGGGAAGTCTGCTTGATGACATTGATGGTGAGGGAGAGGAAGTCGAAGAATTGATGCCACTCGTTTGGATGTGCGCCGGGGTTGGACGCTTAATCTTGAGCGACTGGGTAGCTGTCGCAGAAGCAGAAGGCGCCATCTTGGGCTGCCGTTTGCAGATATATATAGCTTGGTGGAATTGAAGCAAGCAGGTCTGTCGCGAACAGGTGCCTACCTCGTTACGAGTGGGATGCGCCCATCAAGCTGGTCAGGATAGCGACAATAGTAACGAGGAGATTTCTGAATGAGATTCGCGTGATGCTAGAGGCAACCTGGAATAAGGATACGGCTTCGCGTAAAGAGGAGATAGCGCGATGCTATCTATAATTGCGAAACGACCTGTACTGTACTTCTGGTTGCTGTCTCTTCTCCTGGTGAGGATGAGGGTGGTTCGGGATGTGGGGATCATGTATTAAGCCTTATAATTCAGGCATAATTATTCATTAACTATCAATAACCGAATGCGAACTCCCTATAAAGCAAACATTTTCGAAGATAGTAATTCCTGAAATCTATTTGGTGATTACGCCCATTTTTCATATACAAATAAAAGCCGTCTTTCCCAGGCCATTTTCAAGATCCACACAGTTAACACATCGAATAGACTGGTTAGTTGAGTGATATAGTGCTTCTTAAAGCGGCCGAGAAATGTTCAATATATATCAATTACTCTAAACAGCCATACTAAACATAATCATGCTTTACGAGTACTTCGTCGGTAGCCTTTGGTGCCTCTTTGCCTCTAATCCTCCTTGAATTCCACTAGAATTGATCATAGAGGCCAGACCTCCATTGCCGTTAATTACTTTAGCCAAGTGTTGGTAGAAATTGGTCAATACACCAGTTGGCTACAAACGGGAAATACAACATCATATGTTATCTCTTCGTAAGCATCTATAGTATCTAGCTGCTTGCAGTCTCTGTCCAGCTTGTCAATTTAGAGACATCGCTCCATTTGCCTCTAAAGAGCTGACGGAGAAGAGAAACGCAGAATATCCATTTTAAGCCCAGCCATTATCTGAAAACCATAGAAGACATGTCAATGGTACAAAACCAACAACAACCCTTTTTTCCTTTATAAGTTAAATCGGATATAACAGTCCGTGGCCTTCAATTTGTAGCTCTCGGTATGTGGCTCTCGGTAGTGTCTACTGGTATCATCGGTCTCAGTTGTTTCTTAATAATGGAAGTTAAGGAGATTCAGTGGACTCACTAGAAGGTCCTACGGTAGCAAAAGTCCTTTCAAGTTCTATTATATCCATATATGTAGATGGTTATATAGCTGCGTCATAATTACCAAAGCTTTGAAGCTTGGTTTTGGTTTATCTTTCGCTGAATTTAAGCCGGATTCCTAAAGTGCGGAAATTTAATTGCTGGAATGATGCCAGCACTGCCAATCAATATTTTTGGGCCTGGAACTAACCACTTCAATGACTTTGTTCACTCTCGCTCAATAGCAGTTCTGGCGTACCTAAGTCGCAGTCGGAGTACCAGACGAGTCCCGAGTTTTCGATTGTCTATTCGTCTGTCACTAACCTCAACGCAAGGCATCTCTCGATCTCTAGACCTCTCAACCGGCCTCACGAGAGCATGAGAACTAATTAAGTCATTTCGTCGCCCTCTACGTAACACATGAAGTGGAATTTGATGGAGTCTAACGCCGATGACTGCAAAGCTCTCAAGGTTGCTGACTTTCCAAAGTCCTTCAACTAGAGCCCAGGTAAAGCTAGTCTGGAAGCACGCGACTAGCCTTGATCCTTACCTTCGGCAAAGGTCTATTCAAATCCCAGAGAGACAACATGACTACAATGCACTCCGGAGTAATTATGATTCGATGTACCAAAGCATGTGGTGCACTTCTTTGGTGGGTAAGAAATAATTCTTCTCTTAATTCCCAATGGATACGGGCTGCTGATTAGTACCGGAATGATATAGGTAGACGGAATAATACGTTCAAAATGTCATGGACAATCAGAAAAGCGGCTGTCCTGTCTCCAGTAAATTCGGTTCCATAAATTATCATTGGCGGAAACCCGTTAAAACCGGCCGTTATTCAAACAAGCCTGACAATGAACCTTCATATTTTCTCCCCTGCCATCCAAAATGACTAAGGCGTCATCCGTGGATCCAGTATTTTATTCGAATGAAACCCATAGAAATAGATTCTGGCAAAATTGACGCGGGGTTGGTAGATCGCGATTTCTCCATCGTCCAATTCTGCTGCAAAGGTTTTGGATGTAGATATATATACGGTTGGTTTGCCTTTACAACCTTTCACTTTTGACTCAAAAATTTACTACCTTTGCATGTGAAATCACTGCTAGCACATCACCATGAAATTTACTCAAAGTCTTTTCCCTATTCTCTTCGGTGCAGGTGCATTCTGTTCCCCAACTCCTACATCGCTTGATAGGCGAGCTACAACGATATGCGGGCAATGGGATTCAGTAGCAACTGGATCTTACACAGTCTATCAAGATTTGTGGAACATGGGAGCCGCAAGTTCTGGGTCACAATGCACAACAGTGAACTCAATTAGCGGCACAACCTTAGCATGGTCAACAAAATGGACTGTATGCAATATAAAACTATTTTCCTCCAACAATGCATTGTCACTGAACCCCCAGGGTTTACCAGGGTTCATATTTCATGGGGACCTTTATCAGATGAAATAATGTGAGAAGTTGTTTAGCTAACATTCATGTAGTGGGCAGGAGGACAAGGTCAGGTCAAATCTTACGCCAATGCTGTTGTAAAGCAGACTGTCAGACAGATATCTGCTCTGAAGTCCATTCCAACCACGTGGAGGTGGACGTTAGTTGATTTAAGAAATCAACGTTTATATATCCTTACTGACATAAGATTAGCTACTCTGGTTCGAACATTATAGCAAATGTAGCTTATGATCTATTTACTTCATCATCGGCCAGCGGCAGCAGCCAGTACGAGATAATGATCTGGCTCACAGCACTCGGTGGTGCCGGGCCAATTTCCAGCAATGGATCGCCCATCGCAACTATTACAATTAGCGGAGTCAGCTGGAAGCTCTACAAGGGAATGAACGGATCCATGAGCAAGTAGTTCTGATATCAAACCGACTTGTAACAACATGCTGATTGACTGATTTATAGCGGTGTTTAGCTTTGTGGCTTCAAGTGCAACAGCCAATTTCTCAGGAGATCTGATGCTATTCCTGAAATACCTTACAACATCTCAGGGTCTTCCCACCTCACAATACGTCACAAGTATTGGGGCTGGTTCGGAGCCATTCAGTGGTAATATCTTAATCTGCGATCTTGCTTTTTAGCGCTGCATACTGACCAATACGTCTAGGTTCAAACGCAGTATTCACCACATCTGCGTATAGCGCCGTGGTCAACTAGGCAAAGTTTCCACCTGAAGACACTTCGTTGTAAATTATGGTTCATATTGTATATACGTATATAAAAAACTTTGGAGGCTAGTATAGAACTTGATACCATAGTCGAAATATGTTTCCGAAAATTCAATTCATATCGATATAACTTCCTTATCATTGTGTAAACTGACTTGATGAAACAAGTGTGTCCGAGACTACTAGTTCGTCTTTCGGTTTGAACTTGAGAATTCACTATTAGTACCTTAATTCTAGCCTGCGCTAAGCCAAAGACGAGTTTGCTCGACTCCTGACCTCCGACCGGGTTCCTACAGCATCCCGGACGTGACAGGTCATTCCCACACAAAATATTGTTTTCTCAATGCAGAGTTCAAAAAGCGCTTGAGCCTTCGTTCATACTTCTGACCTAAAAGTCTTTGAAAATCGAAAAGTATACGTCGTCGGGTTGCATTTGCGTACTCACCTAAGACTGGGTTCTTGCTGGTTAGAGAGACATCTTTGGGTTCTTCCTTTCATTAGTGAGATTCTGTCAAATTGCAGCAGTTTATAAAAGAAACTGACCCTCATAGCGACAGATAATATTGCTTTGCAAAATCACCAACCCTTTTACAGTCACTGTTAGAACATCACTTAGCATCACCAAATCTGGCTTGATCATAAAAACACGATGGCTCCGGCCGCGTGGAAGAGAAACATTATCGAAACTGAGAAGAGTGCAGAAACTAAAGCTAAAAACCAATCGCAAGTCAATGGACGAGCTCATTTTAGAGTTGATAGACAACCGGATGCGCAGGACAACAACGATAATGATCAGGCAGCAAAAGTGAAAATCTTCCTGCAAGCAATCCGAAAAGTCATGCTTGCCCTTTCGAGCGTGGATGATGTTGATGACCTGTACAGCCAGATGAGAGACAGCATAATTGCTGAAGGAGGAGATGACATTATGCGACTGAAAGAGTTCATCGATCGGTTTTCAAGACTTCTTCGTGAGAAAGGTGGCAAGTCACCAGCGCCAAACAGAGGGACTTTGGTTGGTATGGAAGATTACTTTCTGCTCCGAGACGGTGGACACACGATGACTCTTCTTGCGCCTGTGGAAATACCGTTCAAACCTGGTTGGAGTATGAAGAGGAAGGTCTTTGGGTTTGTTCGACGACATGACAGCTATTTCCCATTGATATGCAGCATATCAGGCTCTTCCGTCCCAGCTGATAATCATAATCATGAAAAGCTGCTTGACTCCTCAGTGTGGACCGAGCAGGTCCATAGACTTGGAACATTTTACCGTCATAGATTTCGATTGAATGGATTCGACGAACACCATGGCCATCCAAAGGGGACTTCTTTTGCTTCACACGTTGAACCAAAGCTGATGCTTTGGTATGCGTGTAGACTTTTTACTAAGCTGAATGGTGGAGAGCCTCTGCCACTTGACGAACAAGTTGGCATGGTACCTGGTGGACTAAAACTTCTTATAGGAAACACCAAGCCTAAAGCAGATATATTCGTCAGTAGGAACCCGTGTACAGATTGCGATAAGTTTCGACTTCTAATGAAGAAGAAAACCGGGATTGAGTTCAGTTTTATCGTCATGGCGAATTTGGGAAAGCGAAGTGAAACAAGGGATGAGAAGGGGCGACATGTGTACATGTCGCCGGACGAAGATGAAGGGGAAGACATAGAGAAAGACATAGAGAAAAGGATGCCCCGCATATTGTCAAGCAGTTTCCGGGTCATAATTACCCAGAATCGCGAGACTCAGCTGGCAGTACAAGGGCCATCGACAAATACGCCAAGAATACAGAAGAAGAACCCCGAGACCACAAAAAAGAAAGTGGTGAAATCCTCGGCTTATGATATGAGCTTGACCAATAATTCCGGCCTCCGTGAACCTTCGCGGAAACGATTACGCGAATTGCTGGAGGAGGAAGATGAATATGAGCTCCCAAGCAGCTCTGCAGTTCGAACTTCTAAGCATTTTGCTTCAAAGAAAAGCATGCGCAATAGAAGTGACCTTTAGCCTCCAACATACTATTCACCGGAGGTTTGTTAATCTGCATTTCTACCAGGATCATCTATGTTTGTCGACAGTGATAAGGACCTTTCTTGAGGCGGGAATTGTGCTAGGTAAAAGAAGAACATGACCTGTGGGATTACAGTATTGAAAGACAAGTCGATTGCGAATGAAATGGGCGAGCAAGGACTACAATATGGAGAGTTTGGACTGGTTGGGAGGTCTTTATCTTTGCTTTGCCTTTCGCCAAGTGGAAGAATTAATTACAGTAGAAACCCGGAGACTCCTCACACAGGTTGCGAGAATTTACCAAAGTAGGTCTAGGATTCTAATGATGGTTCTAGGCTAGAGATTAGTTTCTAATTAAGAGAGAGATGAAGCGCACATCCCGAAGCTTTATGATGAATGATCGTGTAGCTATTCTGGTACTGCCCCGGTTTACCTTGTATAAGGTAACTATTCAGTCTCACGTTATACATTTAGAACGTAATGTCTTTCCCTCGCTGCACCAATCCAATTCTTTTCCAATCCGATTTTGAATATGGAATCCTCTAAATGCTTTCAAATCCGAGTTTTCCCAAAAAGAAAAAAAGAAAAAAGAAAAAAGAGTGCTGTACAAAGAAAATACTTCAGACCCATTTCTCGGTTTCACTGTCTGATTGTCACCAAATATTAACACTAGCGTTCCTAGCTTTGATCTGATGATTGGAGAAAATACTATTTGCTAACTAGGTCAGAGGAGAATACTGGAGAGATAGATGAATTATGATGGGGCTGAGGGTTTTCTCGCTCGCAGGAAGTCAAGCCGGTTGACTAAGTTACCAAAGAAAGAGGCAAAAAGCAACCTAAAAGTGTTATGTAACAAAAGAAACAACCGGATAGTTCAGGACTGGCTCCATGTTTACAAAGATAGATCAGTTCGTTCCTAAAGCGCTATCACTTTGGATATGGAAATTGTACTGGAGCTAATTGTGGGTGTGTTAGAATACGCACTCTCAAGTTGCGAGTAGGGCAGTGATGGTGCTCATAGGCTTAGGGTTTATACATAGAAAGTATTAATTTGGAGATAAATAACTAACTACCTTGACCAAGCCGAGGCAATCCACGGATGAGACGTGCAGCATAAAGCATTCCAATGTTAAAAAATCTCCCTTCCAGAGACTCCCAACAACCCTTACACCTTTGAAGCCTCCTCAGCTGCCTTAATTTTCTCAAACAACCGAAAGAAAACTCCAGGATCCTGTGCTCCTCCAACTTCATACTTGCCCTGAATCGTAAAGTTCGGTACCCCCGAAATCTGGTTTAGTTTGGCTTCCTCAACCTCCTTGTCAACTTCTGGTCCACCAAGATCACTCTTCAACCACTTCACCACCTCATCTTCCTCGAGTCCAGCTTTCACAGCGGCTTTCTGTAAGACACCATGATCCGTAATATCCCCCTCATTCTCAAAATAGGCTGCGAATAGCTCTTCGACAACTCTGGTTTGCATGGCTGGTGATTTGGTTTTTCCGAGTTGGATCAAGCGATGGCTATCACGGGTGTTCCCAGTCTTGCCACCAAACTTGAAGTTGATACCACAATCCTTTCCAATCTGCGCAAGGCGCTCAAACATCATGTCTGTCCGGGCTCCTAGTTTTGTCCTATAGTATGCGGTTTTATCGGTGCCTTTGGGAAGATTTAGTTCTCACATTTCGCACACTTCATTTCCTAGCTTTGAAATACATACCGACTTTTGGTGAGTCTGGATTGAGATAGAATGGCATCCATGTTGTTGAGAACTCATCATTCGAATCAGGATGCAATTGCTTGTAGGTGGAAATAGCTTGCTCGAGCTTCTGCTTGCCTACATAGCACCACGGGCAAACTGTATCGGAGACAATTTCAATATTGAATTTTGTCATATTGCGAATAGTTGGCCTGAACATTCAAAGGAGAAAGAGGAGCAAACAATTGGGTAGAAATGCGGCAGTATAAATACAGAGACGGCGCTAGTAACACAATAGAGACTATGAGGAGGAGGAGGGAGGAATAATGATTACTTATCAGCTTTGGTTTGGATGAATGTGTGAACGCACGAATCGGGGAGGGAATGGAGTTGAAGTACTTTCGTACCTACTAGCCCTACCCCCGACTCGTTCCATTCGGATCCGGGTCCCATTTCAAAATGATTTCTAATCGTATCCGAAATCATGCCCACCTCGAGCCCACCCAACCTCTTCCTCGGCGCCCCGCCTCGTATCACATGATCTGACAAATGGAACGAAGAATTAATGAGAGCAGTCACAAACGGAAACGAAACCGGAATTGAGAGGGCCGTTGAGTTGGCCCACTCATAGAAAGAACAAAGGGAGAACTGATATATTGGGCAAAGCTCATGATGTGCTATTGAAAATACCAATCTGGAGTCGTGATCATCCCTGGTCTCCCCAGCTTCCTTTACCTGTCCAACGCCATCGCTAAACTAACCCTTCAAAAGCAGTAAGTGGCTCAAAGTGAGACACGCAAATTTTTTATCATACATAGTACAGAGTAAAGGAATATAATGTAGCAAGTACTTGCGTACTGCTCCCAATTCATGCACCATCCTCCCCTCAACGCTTGACGTGAGAAAAGTCTTTGAGAAGATGGGCCATGTGGGAATTTGTGGTTCGCCCTCCCTTTCGGGGAGCCTTCTTCTTCTTCTCCTTTGGCTTCGGAGGGGGCTTGACACGCTTACTTGGGTCCTCGCTTGCAGGTTTCTGACCAGCTTCCAAGAGCTTCCGAACGGTGTCGTCGATACTTGGTAGCTCTACCTGTTTCCACAATGCATGAAACTCAGGATCAATCCGAGAATGAAGAGAAGGATCATCTCCCCAGATTCTTCTCGCTACATTGTCCTTCTTGTTTCTGGTCACAAGAATTTTGTGTTCGGCCTCTAATTCGGTAAGCGCATCGTCACAGTCTGGCCATCCATCCTTCAGAGTCCTCAGTTCCACCCCCCTAGCATCTGGCTTGATTTGTAGAAACCCAAGTAAGTCCTCCTTTGTGCGAACATTGATCTTTGGCCGATGCTTGAACGTGCCTGAGTCCCAACTCTTTGAATTTGGATCTGGAGTGTACTGGACAGACCCATGCTTCTTGAGGATTTGGTTTAGGAGCTTCTTAAAGGAATCTGCCGCATGCATCTGACTCAGGTATTCCAGGATCTCTCGAAAAGTCTTCGGCTCATTTTTGTTCTTCAGGTACTCAATAACAAAGTGGACTTGTGTAAACGCCTCTGTGCCATAACCTGTTGCTGCTGGTTGGGAGTAAACGACATTTGTAGGTTCTCTCTTGCGCTTCAGGTCAGCATCTTTACTGTCCTTCTTTGAAGTATTCGAGGCGTTGGAGGGGGCGGGAGAAGGTGCAGAGGCAGGTGGTGCTGCAAGTGTTCTCTTGTTTGAGATCTTGGGAGCTACAGATGATACACTCGCGCCAAACGCAGCCGTTTGCTTGTCGAGATAAGAAGACATAGTGACTGTGCGTCCAGTGACAGTTTCGAAGACCGAACTGTGAAGTGGCAATTGGAGTTGCTCTTTGTGGCAGGAAAGGGACCAACTGGGGGCCTTGGGATCTTTAGCACGAAGTTCAGAGAAGCAATGGTGACTTCTTTAGGCGATCATTTCATCTTACCTTGGCCTTTTGACCTCTTCTTTTCCAAAGATTATGTGACTTTAGAGAAAAGGAGGTGTGGTTGTTAAAATTGTAGTTAAAGTTGGAGGATGTGTTCGGGTTTGGGAGGTTGAAGATGGTATTAGGTGAATGGTTAAGCTAAATGTGAATAACAAGGCTGAGGTGCCAAGAACAAGACAACCCAGTAGTCCACCTTAAATCCTAGCTCTTGAAGAACAAAGAAACACCAAAGTCACATTCACACCTTGTTCGCTAGAGAGTAGTGGTGTTCACCAGGAAAGGTGAAAATAATCAATCGCGTCTATCCTACGGACATGCGCTGAATATAGGGACATCTTTTACTGCGTATTTAGCGGGATCCAGGGATTGTTACGACCCATTAATCATAGCAGGCAGAGACGCGACCAACAAATTCTACATATACACGTCTCTCCGTCCCAACTCTAGATGATAACACACATACACGACCATTGATGAGTACCTGATACGGGTCGCCCAATAGCCATGGCTACAGTTCTTGACGTCGACTACCTGTCGGCATATCTTAGTGTACCACAACAAACCCTCACTTCAATTGTGGATGCACCAACTGCGCAGCTGGTCAGATCAGTCCTTGATGCAGTAATTCTAAGAGCGAAGGAGCATGACGAACTTGCGGCAGATAAACTTAGGGTGGATATTGAACTGGAAAATGCTGTCAGAAGCTCAGAGACGCGTACAGAGGGGTTGAGATTAGGTCTCGAGAAGTCGCAGCATACTGTGGAGGAAGTTCGGAACAAGCTTAAGGAAGAGGGTGAGGAGTCATCAACCGGGGGGAAGTCTGGAGTGCATGCTAATAGTTGCGTATAGAAAATGCGAGATCAGCCCTTGAAAGCGAACTACAAGTATTGAAGTCTTCATCAGCAAACTCGATCTCTGAAGTAGAAAGCCTGCGCGCACGAATTTCAACACTTGAATCCGCTAACCGTGATACGATTGCGATACTCGAATCGAAGTCTACCGCGAATGATAATCTGTCATCGGAACTACAAAAGCAGCACGCGAAGGGCCTAGAGTTAAGTCAGCAAATTTCAGTGCTACAACAGACCGTCCAAAATGCAGAATCTGCCGCATCCAGCGCCAAGTTCCGCGAGCAGTCTCTTAAGCAAGAAGTGGAATTAGCGAAGCGCAATAACGATTGGCTCGAGAATGATCTGAAGACTAAGACTGCCGAAGCTCTGAAGTTCCGCAAAGAGAAAGGCGCTAAAATCGCCGAGCTGACGCGCCTGAACGAGGAGTCTACTTCAAATGTCGAAGCTCTGAAGCGGACAGAACAAGCATTACGGACCCGCCTAGATGAAGTTCAGAAGAAGGCAGAGGACTCCTTGTCTAAGGTGCAACAACTCCAGGAAGCAGCTGCAAAAGCTGAGGAAGGTTTCCGGCAAGAGCTTGAGAGTGCACGGCGACTTGCTGAGCTTCAGTCGCAACAAACAGAGACCCATCGGAGTAGACTTCGAGAAGTTGAGGCTGGCCTTGAGAAGGCGAAAGATGATGCAGCAGAGGAGGTTGGCAGAGCACGACAGGAAGCCGACGCAGAAAGACAAGGTCGAGAACAGGAAGAGCACCGTGTGGCAGAGCTGGAAGCAGAAGTAGATCGCCTCGAGGCACTGGTAGCTTCTCAAGCTCAAGGAGCGTCAGTTCCAGGCACTCCACGACGTGGTCTCAATGGTTCGATGCTAGGTAGACCCGGATCCCCCGCCCAGTTTGGGTCACCAGGACAGTTTGGTACTCCTGGCTCAGTGCGCAAATCTGCTATCACTGCCACGCAAGCGCTAGACGAGCTCTATAAAGTCAAAGGTCAACTTAAGACTGAACAACGCAAGACACAACGACTTGAGGCTGAGTTAGATTCATTTTTGCAAAGTGCGGAGGCTAAGCAGCCCGAGCTAGAAGAGATGCAAGCAGAGCATGAGCGTCTCCAAGAAGAAGTCGTGCAAATGTCTGAGCTTGTCGATGAAGCTAACAAGGCGAGAGACCGTGCAAAGAAGGATTGTCGAAAGGCCGAGAGCGAGGCTTCAACTTCTCGTGCGGAAGTGAAGATACTGCAGCAGCAGCTACGAGATCTTAGCGCCCAGATCAAGATACTGCTATCCGAGGTAGATGCCCGTGAGAGAGGCCTGGATGCACTGAACGCTGCGGATAGAACACGTATGGAGAGCCTCGCTCGTGGAGAGATAGACTTGGACGAATTTGAAGGGTTAACTGATACCGATCGATTTATTAGTGAGCGCCTGACGGTATTCCGCAATATCATTGACCTCCAAGAAAAGAACCAACAGTTACTCAAAATCACTAGGGAATTGGGAGCTCAGATGGAGAGTGAGGAAGCGTTGGCGGCCAAGAACCAAGCTAGTAGAGACCACGAAGAAGTCAAGGCTTTACATGCAAAGATAGAGACCTACAAGGACGAACTGCAGGCTACGATTACTAGGTCAGAAAGCTATGTAAAAGAGCGTGACATGTTCCGTCGCATGGCTCAACATCGCGGACAATTGCCCGCAACTTCAGATCTAGCATCAATGTTTGGCCAGTCTGTGGATGGAAACCAAAATGGTGTGATCCCCACTATTGAGCAGTCCAATAGTGCAAACTCTGTAGCTATGCTTCGCGAACTGCAGGCTCATTTTGACCAGTATCGCGAGGAGCAGTCTATTGATCGCCGCACCTTGAAGGAGCAAACCGAAAAGTTATCATCGGAGAAAGGCTCACTTCAAGCCGAGGTGTCAAGGATCAGTAGCCAACTGACATTGGCTACTGAACGATACGAGATGTTGCGCTCCAACTTCACAATGTTGCAGAACGAAAACACTGAGTTGCAGAAACGTTCCCAGGTACTCTCAGAAGCAGCTGCAAAGCAAGATATCAGAACTCAACAAGTTGCAGAAGAGCTAGTCGAAGCTAACGGGATGATTGAAGGCATGCGCAACGAAAACGCTAATTTGAAGGCTGAAAAGAAACTATGGAAAGAGATCCAGGACCGCCTAGCTCAAGATAATGAGAATCTGATGAACGATCGAACCAGACTCAACAACCTTGTTACAAACTTACAAAGCCTGCAGAATGAGCGTGAGCTCTCACATTCAGAAGCCCTACGAAAGCTCAATACCGACTTAGACTCTTCCAAGGCGGAATTAAGCACCACAAAGCGTAAGCTAGACGAGGAAGTGGAGGAACGCAAGAAGGCACAACTTCGCAAGGATTATGACTCTCAGCAAGCCCAGAAACGTATCGACGATCTTGCCACTAGCCTTGGCCAAACTCGAGAGGAGCTAGTTGCTGCAAAGACAACTCGTGACCATCTGCAATCTCGTGTCGATGAACTCGCTATCGAGCTTAAAAGCGCGGAAGAGCGTGTACAGTTACTTCAACCTCGTCCAACACCACGATCTAGTGCAAATGAGGAGAGCAATACTGATGTTATCGACCCACAAGGTAGCACTTTGAGCAAGGAGCAAGAACTAGCGATCGAAATATCCGAATTAACGCGGAACCTGGATCTGCTGAAATCTGAGCTTGAAGGTGCCAAAAACCAGATGGAGCAATACAAATCTATCAGCCAGGCTTCGGAGGAGGAGCTTCAGAGCATCAACGAAACTCAAGACCAGTATCGCGAGGAAATGGATCGTATTATCGAAGAGAAAGACGCGAGGATTCAAGAACTTCAGCAAAGAGTTGAAGACATTTCAGCAGAGCTTACCACGACTAATAACGAGCTCACGAAACTACGCAATGAACAATCGGAGGTGGCCCGGAACGCTGAGGAAGAAAAGACCATTCTCGAGGCAGAGATCTCTAGGTTGAAGGACGAGGCTGAACAGTTCAGTACCACAGCTCAATTTCATCAACAAGATTTGCGTGCACAAGCTGCGATTGCCACGAAGGCCCAACAAGACTACGAGAATGAGCTGGTGAAGCATGCGGAGGCAGCAAAGTCACTACAGGCCCTTCGCACTGAATACAATCAACTCAAGACGGAGGCCGCGACATTCAAAGCCGAAGCCGAGTCTGTACGCGTGACACTGAGCCAGAATGAGAGCTCCTGGGAGGAGCGGAGGAGTCAGTTTGAGCAAGAGTTGAAAGAGTCACGAACGAGACGAGATGATGCTAATGCCCAGAACAAGCTGCTTCATCAACAGTTGGAGCGAGTCGGGGCCCAAATATCCGAGCTCCAACAAAGTCGTGCTTCAGTTGTTGATGCAGCTGAAGGTGACACGGCTAGTGGAGAATCTACACAGGATCGTACGGTTGATGGACTTCGGGAGCTTAATGTGTTCTTGAGACGAGAAAAGGAGATCGTTGAGGTCCAATATGACCTTAAGACACAAGAGGCTAAACGTCTACAGCAACAGGTCGATTATCTCCAGTCACAACTTGATGAAAGTAGACTCAAACTTGATCAAGAACGCCGCCTTCATGCAGATGGTGGACGAAGCTCGACAGCTCAGAAAGACCTGATGGAGAAACTGAATGAACTGAACCTTTTCCGCGAAAGCAGCATCACATTGCGAAATGAGAATCGCCAAGCCCAAGCTCAACTAGCTGAGAAGACGAGGCGAGTGGAGGAGCTTATGGAACAAATACAACCCCTGGAAAGTCGAATTCGTGAACTGGAACACGGAAAGGAGACGGCTATTGGCGAGATGCGGCTATTGCAGGAGGATCGTGATCGTTGGCAAAAGCGAACACAAGACATCATCTCCAAGCATGATCGTATTGACCCCGCCGAGATGGAAGAGTTGAAAGGGACTATTGAGTCTTTGCGAGCGGAGAGGGATGCCCTGCTTGAAGAAAAGCAACCGCTTGAAGAGCAGATCAAGACGCTAGAGGGTGAAAAGGCAACATGGCAAGGAAGCAGACAGAAACTCATCGACCAGGCCAAGGAGCGAAGTCGTCTCCAGAGCAAACAGATACAAGACCGTACAAGCGAGAGGGACACCGCTATCATAGAAAAGGAAGCCCTTCAACAACAGCTCGCCCCACTTCAAGAACAGCTAGAGGCTGCGATTGGAGAAAAGACGTCGGCAGAACAACAGGTAATCACACTTGGCCAGGAAGCAGAGGCACTAAAATCAGAGCGTGACCAGGCGCTTCGCAGTGCTTCTGAAGCTGCAATCACCCAAGTATCTACGGATGCTATAGTCCCCCCTACCAATGAGGTTCTTGATCAGCAGATCGCCGATTTGCGTCAGCAGCTAGATGCCGTGACAAAAGAGAAACAGGCTTTCGAAGCCCAGCTTGTAGACATCCGCAATCAACTCGAGATATCAAACAGCGAGCGGGATTCAGCTATTGCAGCGGCCGCGAATATACAAGCTCCACCGTCAGCTCAAGTGTCGACTGCCGAAGTAGAGAACACTCAGGAAGAAGGTCAGATCGATGAGACTCACCATGAAGCCCTGTCCAGTGATGAGAGAAAGGCTTTAGAAGACCGTGTCTCCCTAGCCGAATCGAAAGCTAAGGAGGCGGAGGAGAAAGCTGCGAAGATTGAGGAACAAATCGAGACCACACTGAAAGCCCGATCCGAAAAAATGAAGGCACAGGTGAACAAACGACTGGCAGAGTTGAGAGACACGCAGAAGGCTGCTCTTGAGGATGAATACAAGCTAAAGCTAGAAAAGGAATTGGAAAAGGAGAAGCATATTATTCTCGCAGAAGTAAAATCGCAAAATCCACCATCGGATTCGAGTGTGCTTCTCGACATTCCCCAAAAGACTAGCGAAGATACAGCTACAGCTGAGCCTTCCACACCTAGTCAGAAAACTGCCCCAGCTATCGACTGGACAGCTGTAACCGATGCACAATGTCGCGAATTTTTATCGAACAATGCTACCGCCAAGTCTATTCTTATGAGTAATCTCAAGAAGAAGCTCGAAGCTGAGACTCAGAAACTCAGACAAGAGCACGAGAGAGCCCTCTCTGAGAAACTTGCCGAAGCCAAACAGGAGCAGGAAAAGATTGCTACGGACAAACTCGCTGAAGCACAACAAAAGGCCGAGTCCTCTCAGGCTGCTGCTGTATCAATGGTTGAGAAGAAGTTCGCACTCAAAACTAACATGGCTGAAAATCGAAGCAAAGCAGCCGTGGCAAAATTTCAGGTTGTCGAAACAGCTGCCAAAGAAACTCCTCAGAAGCCGGTCATCGAGGTCTATGAAGTGGCAAAGCTTGCCAAAGCCCCTCCTCCGCCGCCACAACAAACAACAGGTATGTCCTATTCCCCTCTGGATACCGTAGCCACCTAACATTGTTCCCACAGCACCTCCGACTCAAGCCAATGGGTCTGCACCACCTACCCCCAAACCCGCCGAAGTCAAGACAGAGGCTATGGGGACGGCAACGGCTGCAGCACAACCATCTAGCACACCAGTTGCTACAAACGGATCAGCCACCCCTGCTACTGGCATTCCCTCCGTAAGTCAATGCTCCTGGAAGCTCAATAACCTATCTAACATTCTCTAGGTTCCATCGAACAACGGTGCGCGCTCAGCCAGTTCGGGGAGCATGATTCCTCAAATTAGTAGAGGGGGTGCCAACCAGCGTGGCGGAGGACGTGGTGTGTATCAAGCAAATCGCGGTCAATCAGCTATAGGTAGAGGAAGAGGTGGCGGTCCTCAGCAGCAGAGAGGTGGTATGAACCCTTCTGCCCAGCAATTTAGCCCACAGGGTCAAAAGAGGACTCGTGATGAAGGGTCAATGGGTGGACCAGGAAATGGTCCGAAGAGAGCTCGGGGTGGCGGTCAGTGACGGGTGATGCTTTTTGCGAAACTAGCGTCCGATGTATCATATGGTGTGTTATAGCATAAGCCTACAACGGCTTTCTTTTGTTGAGCATTGGCGCAATGTAGGAGTTTGTGAGGGAGGGACTGTATTACATAAAAAGAGAGCATTTTGAAACAGAGGGATCTGAGAATAGGTCATGCGAATGATTCTTACGTATGCTGTGCAAATGATAACATCTTCATTGGAATTTTGCTACGTTACTAGGAATAAGTTTTCGTAAAACATCAACTTGACGCACAACCATCTTCAACTTCAAGTCTTCAATGCCCGACTTATCGATTCTACGCAAGCCATTTCCGTAAATCACTGTGAAGTCAGGAATGACTTCTGCTGCCGCTACCTCACAGAGGGCCCCAATCTTACAATGCTGATTAGACCAATTAGTACTAGAATTTAGCTTAAAACAATGACATATTATCTTACTTTTCCCAAAACCGCACCCTTCCCAATCCTCGCATTAACCTCGATAACACATCCATCTCCTATACTTTTTGCCTCTACCACAGCCCCAGTTTCTATCATAACCCCGTTACCAATCTGCACTCCTCCATCTCTTTCACTGGTAGCTGTGGTTTGATATCCGATCATACTACGCTCGCTGATGATGCAGCTGGTACCAATAGTTATAGGTGCGTGTGCTGAGGATAATTTGGTACGGGGATGTATTACAGTGTTGGAGCCTATTTTGATGGGATGTGTGCCGGTGAGAGATGCATTTTCTGCTATAACGAGGCTGGAGGAGAGGGAGGTGGGTGGTTTGGGAGCGGGGGGGATTGTGGAAGTTCGTCTATTGGAAGACATCGTCCTGCTGTGATTGTGTTAGAGCTGAATAGAATTTGTATATTGCATATTTGGATAGGTATCTAAAATTCAAACTCTAGGGTAGGGAACTTCTGGTGGGAGAGTACTTACTCGATTCTTTGTATGGAGACGAAACTCCTTTGGCCCTGTCTGGCTGTTGTTACTAATGTAGTGAGCTTGTATAGTTCAAGGTATAGCAAACGATCAATTGGTTTTGCGTCTAACGCGTGAAACAGTAATTCTGGATCTTAGTTCGTTGGATAGACTATGAAGACTATGTGCTATAACAAATTGTGGCACAAGCAGTGGGCTACTGAGCTCTGACTTTGAAGTTGTTGATAGTCGGAGACATTACTTGGTTGGTCGGTATGCGCCACCGTAGCTCTTAGGGTATTTCGACCTACCAATCAAACGTATTGAATTATGACCTCTGGTATACAGTCCCCTCCATAACTTTTGATCTCAATCATCACCAAGAGCTCAATTGAGCACAACCTCCCTCTCACAATGCTATCGCGACATGCGCCTTCGAAGGCCGTATCGTCTCTGACGTCCCGCGCCATCCCCTCAACCATAGCTGCTGTTTCGAGAATACCTTCAGCACAGCAAACTCGGGGACTGGCCACAGTACAGGATGACCCTCCACCAAAGCGTGTCTATGGCGGATTGAGGGATCAAGATCGCATATTCCAGAACTTATATGGTCATCATGGAGCGGATCTAGCAAGTGCGAAGAAATATGGCGATTGGCACAAGACGAAGGAGATCTTAGACAAGGGCCATGACTGGGTACGTACAAAAGATGGATAGAATTGTTTAGAGCAACTATTAATGAGTAATATAGATTATTTCGGAAATCAAAGCTTCTGGCCTGCGTGGACGTGGTGGCGCTGGATTTCCATCTGGAATGAAATGGGTATGTATTTGCCATGATCAATGTGTAATCCAGGGCTAACCCAGTATAGTCATTCATGAATTTCAAGGATTGGGACAAGGACAACAAACCAAGATACCTAGTTGTGAATGCCGATGAGGGCGAGCCAGGAACTTGCAAGGACCGAGAGATCATGCGAAAGGACCCCCATAAGCTTATTGAAGGATGTTTAGTTGCTGGTCGGGCTATGAACTGCACAGCTGCATACATCTACATTCGAGGCGAGTTCTACCATGAGGCAGTTGTTTTGCAACAAGCAATCAACGAAGCATACAAGGATGGGTTGATTGGAAAGAACGCCTGCAATAGTGGTTATGACTTCGACGTGTTTTTGCACCGTGGAATGGGAGCATATGTGTGTGGTGAAGAGACATCTCTTATCGAATCTCTAGAAGGAAAGCCAGGAAAGCCTCGTCTAAAGCCTCCGTTCCCAGCTTCCGTTGGACTCTTTGGATGCCCATCGACGGTGGCAAATGTTGAAACTATTGCAGTAGCACCGACTATCTGCAGAAGAGGAGGTTCTTGGTTCGCTGGGTTTGGACGAGAGCGAAACCAGGGTACCAAGCTTTTCTGTATTTCTGGCCATGTCAACAATCCATGTACAGTTGAGGAGGAGATGAGCATCCCTCTACGGGAACTAATCGACAAGCATTGTGGTGGTGTCCGTGGGGGTTGGGACAACCTCAAGGCCATCATTCCAGGTGGATCGTCAACACCTATCTTGCCAAAGGTTGTGTGTGATGATCAACTAATGGATTTCGATGCTTTGAAGGATAGTCAGTCCGGTCTCGGCACAGCAGCTGTTATTGTTATGGATAAGAGCACAGATGTCGTCCGAGCCATCTCAAGATTAAGTCATTTTTATAGACACGAGTCTTGTGGGCAATGTACACCTTGCCGAGAGGGGAGCAAGTGGACTGAGCAGATCATGAAGAGATTTGAGAAGGGACAAGGCAGAATACGTGAGATTGATATGCTACAAGAGCTTACGAAGCAGGTCGAAGGTCACACCATTTGTGGTAAGTCATCCTCTATATCTCCCAATATTTAACTGAGTTCTTGCTAATATATAAATCAGCTCTTGGTGAGGCCTTTGCTTGGCCCATTCAAGGTCTTATTAGACACTTCCGTCCAGAGTTGGAGGCGCGCATGAAAGATTATGCTGAGAAGAATGGAGGTGCAGCATTGGCTGGAGGTTGGGATCACAACGCCCTGCAGCAGGGCAAACTTATTTCGCCTGGACAATAGATGCGTGAGAAGAAGTGTTTGTAGGAGGAGCAATCCTATTGTATTTATTGCCTTTACGCATCGGTTTCATTTTTCTCGTGGCGTTGAATGAAAATAAACTTTCGACTATGCTATCAGAGTGTTGTAAGCATCATTTTGAGTTGCAAATTGGCCCATGTATTTATGCATTGATCTAAAATTGAAGAAGTTTGGTAAACCTACCGAGAA
>Ga0247734_1000876_pt1 | contig 24367 bp, 21 predicted proteins | sample UWRJL103311B2_FD_180933 | JGI IMG/M metagenome (GOLD analysis project Ga0247734, IMG submission 180933) | Plant litter microbial communities from Arlington Agricultural Research Station in Wisconsin, United States - UWRJ-L103-311B-2 | ecosystem: Environmental > Terrestrial > Plant litter >... | reverse complement strand
AAATGGTCCCGGAAGAAGTAGGATATATCAACGAACTGCTAACCAAAAAATCTTTAAGGGATATTATTGGTGATGTTGTAAAGGTTACCGGTATGGCCCGTGCATCCAGGTTCCTGGATGATATTAAAGAGCTTGGTTTCCAAATGGCATTCAGAGGTGGATTGTCGTTTAACCTGCAGGATGTGAACATTCCGGTTGAAAAACAGGCATTGTTACAACAGGCATCTGCTGAAGTTGATGAGGTAAGGAATAACTATAACATGGGATTCATTACCAACAACGAGCGTTACAATCAGATTATCGATATCTGGACACGTATCAATAACCGTTTAACATCATTTGTGATGACGCAGTTATCGAGCGATAACCAGGGCTTTAACTCTGTATATATGATGCTTGACTCTGGAGCTCGTGGATCTAAAGAGCAGATTCGTCAGCTTTGCGGAATGCGTGGTCTGATGGCAAAACCTCAGAAATCAGGTTCAGGTGGTGAGATTATTGAGAATCCAATTCTTTCAAACTTTAAAGAAGGACTGTCGGTATTAGAGTACTTTATCTCTACCCACGGTGCGCGTAAAGGTTTGGCGGATACAGCGTTAAAAACTGCGGATGCTGGTTACCTTACCCGTCGTTTACATGACGTTGCACAGGATATGATCGTTAACTCTGCTGATTGCGGAACTTTGAGAGGTATGTATACTACTGCCCTTAAAGATAATGAAGATATCGTTGAACCGTTATACGACAGGATTTTGGGCCGTATTTCACTGCATGATGTATTTAACCCTATTAATGGTGAATTATTAGTTACTGCTGGTCAGGATATTGATGAAGAGGTTGCGAAAGCAATTGAAGAGTCGCCAATTGAAGGTGTTGAAATACGTTCTGTACTGACTTGCGAAAACAAAAGAGGTGTTTGTGCATTGTGTTACGGACGTAACCTTGCAACTGGTAAACGTGTTCAGAAAGGTGAAGCTGTCGGTGTAATAGCTGCACAGTCAATCGGTGAGCCGGGTACACAGTTAACACTACGTACGTTCCACGTGGGTGGTACCGCGTCAAACATTGCTGCTGAATCTCAGATCAATGCGAAGTTCGATGGTATCATTGAATTTGAAAACGTTCGTACTGTAGCAAATGATACAGGTGAAGAAGGTGTGAAACAAATTGTTCTTGGACGTTCTGGCGAATTTAAAATCGTTGAAGAAGGTACTGGAAAAGTGATCATGACGAACAATATCCCTTACGGTTCATTCTTGTACGTTGAAGAAGGTGCCAAAATTTCTAAAGGTGATAAGATCTGTTCATGGGATCCGTACAATGCGGTAATTATCTCTGAGTTTGCTGGTAAGATTGAATTTGACGCGATTATTGAAGGTGTTACCTTCCGTGAAGAGTCAGATGAACAAACTGGTCACCGTGAGAAAGTAATTATCGATACACGTGATAAAACTAAAAACCCTTCTGTAAGGGTAGTAGATAAAAAAGGTGAACTGATCAGACAGTACAACATCCCGGTTGGAGCACACGTTTCAATTGACGATGGAGAAGCTGTTAAAACTGGTCAGATCTTAGTGAAGATACCTCGTGCAACAGGTAAAACAAGGGATATTACGGGTGGTTTACCACGTGTAACTGAACTTTTCGAAGCACGTAACCCATCTAACCCGGCTGTAGTAACCGAGATTGATGGTGTGGTAACTTTAGGTGGTGTGAAACGTGGTAACCGTGAGATGACTATCGAATCAAAAGATGGTGAGATCAAAAAATACCTGGTTCCATTGTCTAAACACATTCTGGTTCAGGATAACGACTTTGTAAAAGCTGGTATGCCATTATCAGACGGATCAATTTCTCCTGCGGATATCTTAGCGATTAAAGGGCCTGCAGCTGTTCAGGAATATCTTGTAAATGGTATTCAGGAAGTTTACCGTCTGCAAGGTGTGAAAATCAATGATAAACACTTTGAAGTGATTGTTCACCAGATGATGCAGAAAGTTCACATTGAAGATCCGGGAGATACAACATTCTTAGAGAACAACTCTGTAGACCGTTGGGACTTCATGATCGAAAATGATGAGATCTACGACAAAAAAGTTGTGATTGATGCCGGTGATTCAAATACCGTTAAACCAGGTCAGATTCTTTCTCTGCGTAAATTAAGAGATGAAAATTCTCAATTGAAACGTAAAGATTTGAAACAGATTGAAGTTCGTGATGCAAGATCGGCAACTGCCAGTTCTGTATTACAAGGTATCACCCGTGCTTCATTAGGTACGAAATCATTCATCTCTGCAGCTTCCTTCCAGGAAACTACAAAAGTGTTGAACGAAGCTGCAATAGCAGGTAAACGTGATAATATGCTTGGATTGAAAGAGAACGTAATTGTTGGTCACCTGATTCCTTCTGGTACTGGTGTACGTGGTTACGAACGTATCATTGTTGGTTCACAAGAAGAATACGACAAATTATTAGCCTCGAAACAAGAAGAAGAAGTAGAAGCATAATTCTAAGATTCACATTGAATATAAATCCTCCCTGTTTTTCAGGGGGGATTTTTTTTTATTTCACTACCACCGTAATGATTTAAAGAAGTAGTTTTACCATATGGAAAATCAAAATAACGACAATCAGATCAATATCGAGCTTTCGGAAGAAATTGCGGAAGGTATATTTTCTAACCTGGCCATCATCACACATTCGAATACGGAATTTGTTCTTGATTTTATCAGGGTGATGCCCGGTGTACCTAAAGCAAAGGTGAAATCAAGGATTATCCTGACGCCGGAGCATGCAAAAAGGTTGATGCTTGCCATGCAGGACAATATAGAAAAGTTTGAAGCACAGAACGGACGGATTAAAACCCAGGAAGAAACATCAGGATTTCCAATGAATTTCGGCGGACCTACGGCGCAGGCTTAAGGTTTCCGGATAGTAGCCTCTATATAAGAGATCACCTCATCAGCAGGGGTTTGCGGATCAAACCATTGAATTTCCTGATCCCTTCTGAACCAGGTAAGTTGCCTTTTGGCGAACCTTCGGGTATTTTGTTTGATCTTATCAACGGCCTCTTCAAGACTTAGCTTGCCTTCGAGATAATCAAATAGTTCGGCATAACCTACGGTTTTAAGTGCGTTCAGCTCTTTATATTCCTGAAGGCCAATGACTTCGTCGAGCAGTCCATTGGATATCATCAGGTCAACGCGGTCATTGATCCGCTGGTACAACTGCGGGCGCTCCATATTCAATCCTATTTTGATGGTACTGAAAGGTCGCTCTTTATGGCTGTTGGTTAAAAAGCCGGATACTTTTTTACCTGTGGAAAGGAAAAATTCGAGTCCACGGATCATGCGCTGGGGATTAGACTGGTCAACCTTTGCATAATATTCGGGATCAACAGCCGAAAGGTGTTCCCTGATGGGATCCAATCCTTCTGTATCAAATAACGTATTGAGCTGTTCCCTGATCTGCATGTCCGTATCGGGCAAGGAATCGAGGCCTTTAGTAACGGCATCAAGATATAGTCCCGAACCGCCCACCATGATTGCCACCTCGTTTCTGGAGAATATATCTGCCAGTACTTCAAGTGCCTGCTTTTCAAAATCCCCGGTGCTGAAAAATGTATTGATGGAATGTGAGTCTATAAAATGGTGCCTGGCCGCTGCCAGCTCCTCTGGACTGGGTTTGGCGGTACCAATAGATATTTCCCTAAAGAACTGTCTGGAATCAGCAGAGATGATTTCTGTGGAAAAATGCCGGGCCAGGGTAATAGCTAAAGCTGTTTTACCTATTGCCGTTGGGCCAGCAATTACAATTAATGATTTATGACTGCCATCATCGGGCATTAGTAATCCTCTTTACTATCAAATTCTTCATCGCCGAAATCATCATTTTCAGAGAAGTCGTCATTGTCCTCATCTTCTTCTTCCTCAGCATCATCGCTCTTATCAGAAGTAGTGATACCCCTGCCATCCATCGCTTCAATTTCCTCTGAATCGCCAGGAACAAAATCCATTTCGTTCAGGAAGTCAAAGTCATTAGAAACAGCGGCGGTAGTTGCTGCTACTGCTGCAGCTGCGCCTGGATTGCTGGAATCAAAGATCTTTGGTGCCTCACCTGTGCTTTTGAACAGCACCGGATATTCGATATTAGGATCTGTCTGCAGAATAATTTTGATCAGCTCAACATGAAAATCGAACGGGCGGTCAAAATTGTAGATATAATAGAATTTTTGATGTGGGTCTTCAATAAAGCTGCTAAGTTTAGCTTTCTCCATTAAAGTCACACCGCGGTCTATTTTCCTTTGATTTGGCAGATAAGCGATCTCATCCCCTTTGATCCAGTGATCAGAGCTTACATAAAAGGACGAAGATTTTTCACTGGTGTAACCGGTTGAACGGTGTACGGCCCTGTGCAGATCTTCAAAGGTCTGTGTTGATTTGATATCGATCTCACGTACTACCTCATCGAAGTCTTCAAAACTAATTCTAAATCTATAAATTGCCATTTGAGCTGTTTCTATTTATAAAATTATAAAATAAAATATATTTTCTGTTATTTGGATTGGTCACTAACAGGTAACAATCCAAATTCTTTTCCTTTATTGAGCATAAATGCTAACGCTTCGTCGTAAGAGTTTGTTATCTCACCCTCCAAAATTGCTTCACGGATAGCATTTTTAATCATTCCCACTTCCTTTCCGGCAGAAATGCCAAAAGCGTCCATAATATCCGTTCCGGTGATAGGTGGCTGCCAGTTTCTCACTTTGTCGCGCTCCTCCACATCTTTGAGTTTCTGTTTTACCAGTTCAAAGTTGTTGCGGTATTTTTTTACTTTGTATTCATTTTTAGTTGTTACATCGGCATTGCAGAGTAACATCAGGCTTTCAATATCCTCTCCTGCGTCAAACAGCAGCCTTCTAACGGCAGAGTCTGTTACTACCTCCTGCGCAAGCACAATCGGACGGAGATGTAACTGAACCATTTTCTGAACGAATTTCATTTTTTCATTCAATGGTAATTTCAGCTGCGTAAAAATTTGAGGGACCATTCTGGCGCCCTTGTCTTCGTGCCCATGAAAAGTCCATCCGTGATTTTCTTCAAAACGTTTGGTAGGGGGTTTTGCAATATCGTGCAAAATTGCCGCCCAGCGTAACCATAGATCTTCTGTAACCTCACAGATATTATCAAGAACCTGAAGGGTATGGTAGAAATTGTCTTTATGCCCTTTTCCATTGATGATTTCAACTCCGTACAGGTTGGCCATCTGCGGAAATATGATGTGCAGTAATCCAGTATCAAAAAGGTATTTAAACCCAATTGATGGAATGGGAGAGAGGATGATCTTGTTCAGTTCGTCGGTTATCCGTTCCTTAGATACAATACTGATCCTTTCCTTTTGTTTTTTAATCGCATCCAGCGCCTGTCCGTCAATGTCAAAGCCCAGTTGCGTAGCAAAGCGGATGGCCCGCATCATGCGCAGAGGATCGTCCGAAAACGTAATTTCTGCATCCAGAGGGGTACGTATCAATTTATTTTCAATATCCTGTACACCGTTGAAAGGGTCTACCAGATCTCCAAAGTTATCCGGATTTAAGGATATGGCCAGTGCGTTGATGGTAAAATCCCTTCTGAGCTGATCATCTTCGATGGTTCCATTTTCAACAATAGGTTTACGGGAGTCGGAGCGGTACGATTCCTTACGCGCGCCAACAAACTCCAGTTCAAGGTCACGGTATTTCAGCATTGCCGTACCAAAGTTTTTGAAAACGGCCACTTTGCTTTTCAATACATTTCCTGCCCGTTCTGCAAAATCAATTCCATTTCCGAGTACAACGATATCAATGTCTTTAGAAGGCCTCTTCAGGAAAATATCCCTTACGTAGCCCCCAATCACATAAGCTTCAATATGATTTTCTGTGGCAATGTCGGCAAGTACCTTAAAAACAGGATGTCCTAGATTATTTTTCAAAATGAGTATTCTTCGTTAGTTGCTGTAAAGCATCATGAGCATTTGCTGGTTGAATTATAAAACGTAGCTGATGATGGTTTCATTGAGTTTGCAAAAGTACTAAAACTTACTTTCTTATGAAGGAAAATTGGCCGGAAGGACTTAATTTCATTATTGTTGAAGATTTCTTGTTGTTCCTTAACTCTTGTTCCCAGTCTACTATATAATTGACTGAAGATTTAATTTTCTCGTCGATCTCATCAAAGTTTGCCGGCGTGGGCTCTCCGGAGATGTTTGCCGAGGTAGAGGTAAGTGGTTTGCGGAACCGCTGAAGCAGTTGTTGCAGGAAATCGTGTTTTGGAATTCTGATACCTACTGTACCATCTGCGCTGATGACATTTTTAGCGAGGTTTTTTGCACCTGAAAATACGATGGTTAGCGGGTTTTCGGCATACTCAATGAGGTCGTATGCTACCTCAGGAACTTCATCAACGTAACTTTGTATTTTTGAATCGTTATCGAGCAGGATGATAAAGCTTTTATCGGAAGTCCTGCCTTTAATCTGCACGATCTTTTCTACCGCTTCAGCATTAGTGGCATCACAGCCAAGGCCCCATACGGTATCGGTTGGATACAAAATTACCCCGCCTGATTTGAGTACAGCCAATGCCTTTTCGATTTCTGTTTTTAGCATGGTGTAAATTTATTAAATAATCTCTGTTATTTAATCTTTTGTACCAGGTTCGTATAACAATTCATCAACTGGCGCGAAAGCAGCGGAGCATTAAATTTTTGTACATAGGTTAATCCTTTGGTTTTCATTGTAGCAGCCTGTTCCGGATTGGAGAGGATGGCGTTTACTGCATGTGACAGGGCTGTGGGATCATGGGGATCAATATAAATGCTGTCAGGCCCGCCCGCTTCTTCGAGGCATGAGCCCGTGGCGGCAACAACTGGTACACCTCCATATAATGCTTCAATGATGGGGATACCAAATCCTTCATAGAATGAAGGATATACAAATACAGAGGCCAGCTGATAGATGGCAGGAAGATCATTGAATGGTATATCTTTAAGGAAGATAACCCTTTCAGTGAGGCCCAACCGTTCAATTTCGGCCATTACTTCAGTTGCATAGGACTGTTTTTTGCCAACAACTACTAACTTGTAACTGGCATCAATCTTTGGCATGGCCTTGATAATCAGCAGCAGGTTTTTCCTTGCTTCGATGGTGCCAACGTTGAGAATATACTTTATGGGGAGATTGTATCTGACGCGCACACGTTCTTTAAGGTCGGCAGGTACCATTTTCTTAAAGGAATCATCGCATGATTGGTAGATTACCTCAATTTTGGAAGGTGCAATATTGTACAGCTCAATAATATCTTTCCGGGTTTGCTCGCTTATTGCCACGATAAGATCGGCATTTTTGCAGGCATATTTACTTTTGAAATTGTAAATACTGCGGTCGATAAATTTGTAATGCTGAGGGAGTTTGAGAAAAATGAGATCGTGAATGGTGACAACAGTTTTTACATCCAGGTTCTGCATGCCAAACGGGATCTCATTGGCCAGACCATGATAAACTGCTATGCCGTCACTTTTAAGCTGCGATTTAATGCTGAAACTTCTCCACAGGAATCCCGGCCCTGATTGTTGCGGTAGTTTTAGCGAGATATTGTCCTTTTCAAAAAAAGCATTGATCTGCTGTGCTTTTTTAACTTTTGGACTGTAAACAAAGTAATGGTTTTGATGGAAGAGTTCTGAAAGCTGACGGATCAGCGATCTGCTGTAATTTCCTAATCCTGTCAGGTTATTTGCAGCCCTTTTTCCATCAAAACCTATATTCATTAAACAGCTACATTATTTTCTCTTAATGCATCATTAAGTGAAGTCTTTTTGTCTGTTGATTCTTTACGTTTACCAATAATCAGTGCACATGGAACCTGATAATCTCCTGCTGGGAATTTTTTAGTGTAACTTCCTGGTATTACTACCGATCTTGCAGGAACAATTCCTTTGTATTCTACAGGTGAGCTGCCCGTTACGTCAATGATCTTTGTTGAAGCGGTTAACACTACGTTAGCGCCCAAAACAGCTTCACGTTCTACGCGTACACCTTCTACAACAATAGCCCTTGAGCCAAGGAAACAGTTATCTTCGATAATTACCGGTGCCGCCTGAATAGGCTCAAGAACGCCACCAATACCTACACCACCGCTCAGGTGTACATGTTTTCCGATTTGTGCACATGATCCTACCGTTGCCCAGGTATCTACCATGGTACCTTCATCAATATATGCCCCGATATTTACATAAGAAGGCATTAAAATTACGCCCTTTGCAATAAATGCACCATAACGTGCGCTGGCACCAGGTACTACTCTTACGCCAAGTTCTTTGTAATTGGTTTTCAGTTTCATTTTATCATGGTATACGAAAGGGCCAACGATCTGCTCTTTCATCTCCCTGATTGGGAAATAAAGGATAACCGCTTTTTTGATCCATTCGTTAATTCCCCATGAAGTAAGGATGGGTTCCGCAACGCGAAGTTCTCCTTTATCCAACTGCAATACAACAGTTTCAATTGCTTCACAATGTTCGTTATATTCTAATAGGGACCTGTCTTCCCATGCTGCCTCTACTAGCTTTTTTAATTCTTTAATCATTGTCAAATTTATTTGTTTCGCAAAATAAATCAATTTTATGTATTGAGCGATCTTTTACTTGCGTATTTTTGATTTTTTATGGCAGAGCAGGAAAAATTACGGATTGATAAATACTTGTGGGCAATAAGATTGTTTAAGACAAGAACTTTGGCAACGGAAGCGTGTAAGGCGGGACGGGTGAAAATGAACGGGCAGAATATCAAAGCTTCTGTAGTGGTGAAACCCGGTGATGTGTACCAGGTATCAAAAGGAATTGAAAAGAAAGTAATTGAGGTGGTAGAGCTTTTGTACACCCGGGTAGAGTCTAAAATCGCGGTAACGAAATACAAGGATATTACCCCTCTGGAGGAAACTCAGGCGTATAAATCTACGTTTCACGCGCCTGTATTGACCAGGGACAGGGGGGCAGGCAGGCCTACGAAGCGGGACAGGCGGGAGATTGACGACCTTACTGATAACCTTTTTGAAGACGATAAAAAGGAATAACGGCGGTTTAGTAACTGATCTTCATTGCCGATTGTTCCCATAATTTAAAAGCCTGCTGTGCTTCGTCACGTAACAGCTGGCTCACCGGGAGCCTGCGGTCCTGCATGGGTTTCTGCAGTTCATCGTAGATAAATTTATCATCAAAACCAATATCCCCGGCGTCAGCTTTGGTATTGGCATAGTACACTATCGCTATACGCGACCAATAGATGGCACTCAGGCACATCGGGCAGGGCTCACAGCTCGTATAAATGGTACATCCGCTCAGATCAAAAGTTTTTAGTTTCTTGCAGGCCAACCTGATTGCAGATACTTCTGCATGGGCAGTTGGATCGTTAGTGGTGGTAACGAGGTTTGCGCTTTTAGCGATCATTTTCCCATCTTTCACTACTACCGCTCCAAACGGGCCTCCCTGACTATCCAGTACATTTTTCTCTGAAAGCCCAATGGCAATGCGCATGAACTTTTCGTGTTTTTGTTGTTCTTCCATCAATTTAAAATCTGGTACAAAAAAAATGCCCCGTTATCCGGGGCATTCCTTTAAAATATGGTCGATTATTTTTTATCTGCTTTATAACCTTCGTTAAGGCCAACGATTACTTCACTGGTTACGTCCAGGGATGCATCTGCAAATAAGATTGCGCTGTTACCTTTTTGGTAGGTAAGCACCATTTTGTATCCTTTTTCTTTTGCGTATACTTTAAGGTAATCAGCAATCTTGTTGTACAGTTTTTCCTGTTCAACAGCCTGCTCGTTCTGTAAAGCAGCACCTGCATTTTGTTGGTACGACTGTAATTCCTGTTGTTTACGTGCAAGTCTTTGTTCTGTAGTAGCCCTTTGATCAGCAGGTAATGTATTTTGTGTTTGCTGATATTGTGCTACCTCACGCTGAAATGCCTGTTGTTTAGCGCCAAGATCTGTTTGTGCGGCTTTAGATTTTGCATCCAGTTTTACTTTTAGGTCTTTAAAGTACTCATATTTAGTAAGTAAAGAATCTGAGTTTACATAAACTATAGGTTCACCACTTTTAACGGCCGGGCTGTCAGTTTTAGCAGTAGTAGTGGTAGTTGCTTTTTCGTCTTTATTCTGGCATGCAGCCATTACGGAAACTAATGCTACAGCTGTAGCCAGTGTGCTTAGTTTGAAGGATGTTCTGTTCATCTATGATTTATTTATTGATTTTTGTACTTTTTATGCTGCCGGAATTTTTCCGTCTGTACCCAATGCGGGAATAAATTTTAGCAAATATAAAATTTCAAATTTAGTATCCTAAATAAGTCGTTTTTTTTGCGTCATTAAAGCGGTGTTTCATTCAAATAGTTATCCACAATTTGCCATTAATTGCCCACAAATGGTTATTTTTGAATCTTATTTTTTATTAACATTTATGAGCGAAGAAAAAGATTCAAAGTCAAATTATTCGGCAGATAATATACAGGTATTAGAAGGTTTAGAAGCGGTGCGGAAGCGCCCTTCAATGTATATAGGAGATACGGGTGTTAAAGGATTACACCATTTGGTTTATGAAGTTGTAGATAACTCTATCGATGAGGCTTTGGCCGGACACGCTGATACGATCTATGTAAATATTCTTAAAGATAATTCAATCAGGGTTGAAGATAACGGGCGGGGTATTCCGACCGGTATCATGCAGAAAGAACAAAAGTCGGCACTGGAGATCGTAATGACGGTTCTTCACGCCGGTGGTAAATTTGATAAAGACACTTATAAAGTTTCTGGTGGGTTACACGGTGTTGGGGTAAGTTGCGTAAACGCATTGTCTACACACCTGAAAGCTGAAGTTCACCGCGAAGGTAAAGTTTGGGAGCAGGAATATGAAAAAGGTAAGCCTCAATATGATGTTAAAGTTGTAGGTGAGACTGAAAAAAGGGGTACGGTGATTACATTTACCCCAGACCCAACAATCTTTACACAAACTACAGAGTACCGTTACGATACACTGGCTTCGAGGTTAAGGGAACTATCCTTTTTAAATAAAGGGATCAGTTTAACGTTAACTGACGAACGTGAATTGGATGATGATGGAAAGCCGCTTAGCGAACTTTTCCTATCAGAAGGCGGACTAAAGGAATTTGTTCAGTTTTTAGATGGAGGCCGACCTTCATTGATCGCTGAGCCTATTTATGTTGAAGGTATTAAAAACGGTATCCCGGTTGAACTGGCGATGCAGTACAATGACAGCTACGCTGAAAATGTACACTCCTACGTAAATAATATCAATACCCATGAAGGCGGTACACATATTGCCGGTTTTAGAAGAGGTTTAACCCGTACTTTAAAGGCCTATGCCGATAAATCGGGATTATTGAAAAATGTGAAATTTGAGATTACCGGTGACGATTTTCGTGAAGGACTGACCGCTGTAATTTCTGTGAAAGTACAGGAGCCACAGTTTGAGGGACAAACAAAAACCAAACTGGGTAACTCAGAAGTAATGGGTGCTGTAGATATTGCTGTTGGTGAAGCCCTGGGTATTTACCTGGAGGAATATCCAAAAGAAGCCAGAATGATCGTGAACAAGGTGATCCTGGCAGCAACAGCACGTGCGGCTGCACGTAAAGCACGTGAGATGGTTCAGCGTAAGAGTGTAATGGGCGGATCTGGCTTGCCAGGTAAACTTGCTGATTGCTCTGACAGTGATCCGGAAAAATGTGAGTTGTACCTGGTAGAGGGAGACTCTGCGGGTGGAACTGCAAAGCAGGGCCGCGACCGTAATTTCCAGGCTATTCTTCCGCTAAAGGGTAAGATCCTGAATGTGGAGAAAGCAATGGAGCATAAAATCTATGAAAACGACGAGATTAAGAATATGTTTACTGCACTTGGTGTAAGCATAGGAACTCCGGAAGACGATAAAGCGTTAAATATTACCAAACTGCGTTACCACAAGATTGTGATCATGACGGATGCGGATATTGACGGTTCACACATTACCACGTTGATCCTTACGTTTTTCTTCAGGTATATGAAAGCGCTGATCGAAGCCGGATACGTTTATATTGCTGCCCCGCCATTGTACCTTGTAAAAAAAGGTAAAGAGCAGGAGTATTGCTGGAACGACCAGCAGCGCGATGTTGCTGTACAGCGACTAAAAGGTCAGGGTAAGGAAGAAAGTGTTCACATCCAGCGTTATAAAGGTTTGGGTGAGATGAACGCTGAACAGCTTTGGGATACTACATTAAACCCGGCTAACCGTACTTTGATGCAGGCTACCATTGAAAACGCTGCTGAATGTGACCATACCTTCTCTATGTTGATGGGGGATGAGGTTGCACCAAGGAGGGAATTCATTGAAAGGAATGCGAAATACGCAAAAATTGATGCTTAATCTTTAAGCGGTATAACTGCTGCCTGTCTGTTCTTTTAGTGCATATCTGGCAGCATAATATATCGGATATTAAATATAAAAAAGGTACTGTTGTTTTTACTAACGACAGTACCTTTTTGTTTTTACTTGACCACAGTAACTTTTTCTTTTTAATAGACGACAGTAGCTTGTTCTTTTACTAACTACTGTACCTTTTTACTTTTACAGGTATCCCTGCTGACTAAGTTTAAACTGCCGGTTTATAGGATATAATAGGTTTTTGAATTGTAAACAGGTTCTTTGGCCTGCTGATCTTCTTCGTACTGTGCATCGTTGAGCATCTGGCACAAATCCCGTTCTATTGTTCTCGAAATTGTAGTAGTAGGCGTATCGGTAGGTTTGTTTTCAAATGGGTCCTGAAGGTGGATTGCCATTTTCTCTATCAGAAGAAATGATGCTGCAATAGCAATTACTATTGGTACTTCGATATACCCGAAGAATTCGATCAAACCAAATGGCAACATCAAAATGAACAGATTGATTGTCATGTTGATATACTTGCTGTAAGTAACCGGAAAGACGGTGTTTTTGATCCGTTCGGATCCCCCCATACGGTCGCACAGATTTGATAAAGTGGTATCAATCTGTACCTGCTGATACTGGTTGATCCATCCTTCTTTAACGGCTTTTCTCAGATCGCGCGCGTGTAACTCCAGGATAGACATAGGCACGTTTTTGTATTTGCTGATAAACGCCAGTTCTTCTTCATTCATAAACCTGTCCAGGCCGAGCAAAGGATTGGTATTTCTCAGCGACTGGCTGAGTGCATAACACCAGGCAATCTGTCTTTTTACAAAACGTTCTTTAAACAACTGTATTTCTGCAGAATAGTAGGGATCGTCTATAAAATATAGGATCTGTCTGGTAAGTGACCTGGAATCGTTCACAATTGCGCCCCAAAGGATCCTGGCTTCCCACCACCTGTCATATGCCTGGTTTGAACGAAAGGCCAGCAGCAGGGAAATTACGGTGCCTAGCAAGGCTGGTACAGCAATCGGGATGGAAATCCTCGTAAAATGAAAGTTTTCGTACAGTATAACAATTCCAACAGCGTAAATAGTTACAAGGATTAGTTCGTTGGTTATTTTACCAAAAATATAGGTCAGCGGAACATTTTTCTTTAATAACATAGGGCTAGAGATAAGATATCCAAATTGTAGATACAATATAGCGCCCCAAGATTAGAAGAATATAAGAGTGAGATTAGAACCAGATTAGAAAAGGGGCTTGATGGCCTTGCTAAATTGGTTATCCTTGCTTGGAAAGCGGCAGCAGGATGTCCATTTCTGTGCCCGATTCCTGTGCGGTTTTTATGGAGATGGTTCCCTTGTGGAGCCTGATGATATTGAGCGACAAAGGGAGTCCTACCCCATATCCGTTATATCTTCCGGTGTTGGATGCGCGGAAGAAAGGCTCAAAAACATGTTCAAGTTCTTTCTCGGGGATACCAATCCCCTGATCTTTTACAGAAATGACGATATTGGTATCTGTAACAGACAATCCAAGTTTGACAATCCTGTTATCGGAGTATTTGCAGGCATTGTTTACAATGTTGGTCACCGCAAGTTTAAGCAGGTTAAGGTTTCCTATGAGATTGATACTTTCAGAGTTTTCTGGTAAGTTGGAAAAGTCTACCTGGATCTGATTGGAGGGATTTGAAAGATCCACGGTATTTTTAACCTCCCAGATCAGTTCATCCAGGCGTATATCTTCCCAACGTTGTTTTTGTCCATCAAAACCGGATTGTGCAAGACTGAGCAAACTAGTGAGTATGTTTTCCAGCCGTTCCGATTCCTTTTGTATAGTAAGCAGGGATTTCTGAAGCTCGTCGTCTTGGTCGGAAATTTTTGAAACGGCCAGTTCTGCCTCTGCGCTGATGATCGTGAGGGGTGTCCTTAATTCATGTGAGGCGTTACTGATAAAGTTGTTTTGTGTTTCGAAGGCCGTCTCCAGCCTGTCGAGCATATCATTGAAGGTTTGAGATATCTCCGAAATTTCATCCGTACCTTTTACCGGGTCCAGGCGTTGGTTGAGGTTTTCGGCACTGATTCCTTTTGCCTTTTTGATCAATGCCCGTACAGGTTTAAAGGTATACTCAGAAAATTTTCTGCCTACCAGGTAAGAAAGGGCAACAGATAAAAAGAAACCCGCGACCAGTATTTTTTGCAGGGCCTGTAGTTCTCGGTATCCGTAGGGGTCTCTTGCAGAAATGATCACTATGTACTCCCTTGCGCCTTTTTTGAAATATTTTCCTGCATAAAAGATATTGCCATTTCTATACCTCGCCATCTGACCATCCTCAATATCAGTGTAGAAACTGGAAGGCAGGTCTTCTTTTTTAGCGAGATTGAATTTGCTGGCCTGATCAGCATTAATCAGGTGTTCTTGCTCTGTGGGCAAAAACTCGCTGTATTGATGGCGGAGTTCTTTAAAATCGTTGCTGCTTTGACCCGCATAAAGCTTTACCTTGGCAGTGATATTTACCCTTGATTCCAATCTCTTGTAGAAATCTTCAAAGGCAAATTCGTTGGCAAAATACCACACAAAACCGCTGAGAAGTGAAATGATGATTGCCGATAAGATGGCAAACAGCAATGTGATGCGGGTATTTAAATTCATGTTATGCTTTTTCTTTTAACATATAGCCCAGGCCTACTACGGTATGGATCAGCTGGGTATCAAAACCTTTATCTATTTTTTTTCTCAGGTAGTTTACATACACATCAACCACATTGGTACCCATGTTGAAATCTATGTCCCATACGTTTTCCAGAATGTCAACCCGTGACAGCGTCCTGTTTTTATTTTTGGCCAGGAACTGGAGCAGACGGTATTCTGTGGCAGTAAGGGTGATTTCCTGGGTACCACGGCTTACTGTTTTTGCCGAAATGTTGATCTCCAGGTTTCCAATGCTGATGATTTCTTCAGTTTGCTGCATTCCGGCATAACGTCTTAATAAAGTACGGATGCGGGCATTGAGTTCGGCAATCTTAAAAGGTTTCACCATGTAATCGTCGGCCCCGTTATCCAGTCCGTTAACGATGTTTTCGGTGCTTCCCAATGCAGTTAACATAATCACTGGTATCTGTGGATTATTTTTTTTAAGTTGTTTGCAGAGGTCGAGCCCGTTAATGCCAGGCAGCATAATGTCCAGGATGATAAGTGAAAATGAATTCTGCGCAATCATTTCCAGTGCAACAAAACCATCAGGAGCTACACTAATTTCGAATTCATCATGCGTTAAGCCTCTTTTAAGCACGGATACAACATTAGGTTCGTCTTCAACAATGAGAATCTGCATCATATGGTATTAGTTTTATTCAGCGCCCGTGCCGGACTACAGCTTTTTCGCGGAGAAGAATATTTTTAGTTTTTTATAGTTGATTTTGGCCTGGTAGTCATAGAAAACATCACTGCCCAAAATTGCAATTACCCTTGGATGGCCTAACGATACATAGGCGTCATTTACGGTTTCAAGATCCAATGCTACCGCCGGGTACTTTTTGATGGTTAGCTTTCCAATTTTGAGCTTTGGAATTACTGTCTGGATAGTGGCAGAGGTAGTAAAGAGGGTAGTTGCATTAGATTGATCACCCGCCACTATCTCTTTGCTGTTCTTTTCAATAAAGCCCTTATCAAAAACCGAACGCGAGGCACCGGTATCAACTACTGCCCAGTATTTTGCACCGAAAACGGCAATTTCCACCAGCAGGTGGAAACCGTCGTCATTCAAATTAATTAATATTAAAGGAACTGAAACTGTACGCATTAAATTAATTCCATTTCTTTAAGCACAGCATTCATGCTTCTCACTGCATCTGCACTTTTATTAAAGGTTTGTTGTTCCTGTTCACTCAGGTTATAGTCAATAATTTTTTCCCATCCGTTGCGGCCAATAATTACCGGTACACCCAGACAAATATCATTTTGCTGATATTCGCCCTCCAGTGAGACACTGCAGGTAAACAGTTTTTTTTCATCACGTACGATGCTTTCTACCAAAGCGCACACTGCCGCTCCCGGGGCATACCATGCAGAAGTACCTAGCAATCCAGTTAATGTTGCACCCCCAACCATGGTATCTGCCGCAACTTTAGCGAGTACATCTTCTGCTAACAAATCGGTTACGTTTAAGCTTTGATAGGTTGCATAACGGATCAAAGGGATCATGGTGGTATCACCATGGCCACCGATGACAAACCCCTGCAGGTCATTGGCATTACAATTCATGGCCACACTCAGGTAATACTTAAACCTGGCACTGTCTAGTGTGCCACCCATACCTATAATTCTGTTCTTAGGCAATCCCAAAGATTTCAGCGACAAATAGGTCATGGTATCCATAGGATTACTCACAATGATGATGATAGCATCAGGAGAGAACTTAAGTATATTTTCAGCTACGCCTTTTACAATTCCGGCATTGATGCCTATGAGTTCTTCACGGGTCATTCCCGGTTTGCGGGGCAATCCTGAAGTAATCACAGCGACAGCAGAACCGGCAGTTTTACTGTAATCGTTTGTTACACCAGTTATTTTGGTATTGAAGCCAAGCAGTGCAGATGTCTGCATCATATCAATAGCCTTACCTTCGGCAAAGCCTTCTTTGATATCCAAAAGGATAAGTTCTTCGGCCAGTTCTTTTCTTGCAATATTATCTGCACAGGTAGCACCAACTGCTCCGGCACCAACAACCGTTATTTTCATATGATTTGGGTTTTATGGGCTATGAAGCTGTCCTGCTCCTGCATGTTTTGCATGTTGACAGCGGCGCACACGACAGCTACATAGGTGTACCAAGTTATGAAATTTAAGGCGGCTTTAAAAAATGCTTTTTAAAACTTTATCCGGCGTTGAGGGTTTTATGAGAAAGAATTTACATTTGCTTCATATCAGCTAAACATAGATAACCGCATAATGGATAATACGCCCGTTGAAAAAGTTGACATCATGTCTTATGCAGGGAAATGGTATTCGCTATATTCCATACCAACCTTTATGGATAAAACCTGGCGTGAAACAATAGAAACCTATGTAATTCATCCTGATGGTTATTATGCGGTATTTACTACTTATAAGACAGCCGGTGACGATGAACAAAAATTTGTACGGTCTAAACTTTTTGTTGTCAGGGGAACCAGGAATGCAGAGTTAAAAGCGCAGTTTGTATGGCCTGTAAAGGTTGATTACTGGATCATTGAGCTGGCAGAAGATTATTCTTATGTGGTAGTAGGTCATCCAAAACACAAATTCCTGTATATCATGGCCCGTAAACCTGAACTTCCAAAAGAGCTGTTAGACGGTATCATTGAACGCTGCGATGCGAAAGGATATGACACTTCAAAACTTGTTTCGCAACACCATAAACAGGTGCTTGCTAAAGGGCAGCCTCATTCTTAGGCCTTTGTCTGCGGTTTCTTCCAAACCTGATTTTTCTACGGTCAAAATTTGTTCACACCCATACTTAAGGTTTTAAAAAAGCGTAATTTTGTATATCAGTTTGTTTTAAAAAATTGATAATAATTACCCTTCTATGTATTTAATTTTTGATACCGAAACCACAGGCCTTCCTGCGAATTACAATGCACCAGTAAGCGATAGCAATAACTGGCCACGCTGTATTCAGATTGCCTGGCAGTTGCATGATGAATTGGGTAACCTGATAGAGCACCAGGATTATCTGGTTAAGCCTGACGGGTTCAATATTCCCTATGATGCTGAAAGGATTCATGGTATTTCTACAGAGCTTGCAGCGGAACAGGGTATTGACCTGGCCGAGGTATTGGAAAAATTTAATATCGTACTCTCTAAGGCAAAATTCGTAGTAGGTCAGAATATTGGTTTCGACGTCAATATTATGGGCGCGGAATTCTACCGTATGGGCTTAGAAAGTCCTATGGCCCAAATGCCTGTTTTGGATACATGTACAGAGGTAACAGCCGACCTGTTAAAGATCCCAGGCGGACGTGGCGGGAGGTTCAAGTTACCCACCCTGACTGAACTGCACGCGTACCTGTTCGGTGTACCATTTGCTGAAGCCCACAATGCAACGGCCGATGTAGAAGCAACCACACGGTGTTTCTTGCAGCTGTTAAAAATGGAGGTGTTCACACCCGAACAACTGCATACTGATAAGGAGTACCTTAGGGTATTTAAAACTCATAACCCACAGGTGATTCAGGGTGTGGGTATCAAACACTTTAACCTGAAGGCAGCCTCTGATGAAATTCGCAAAAGGCAGGAAAGAAGTGAGGGCCCGGGTGTATCTAAACAAACATTACAAGATAATCAACAGGAGCTTAAACAAGCTACTTATGTGCATTTGCATAACCATACGCAGTTCTCTGTATTGCAATCTACTATTAATATTCCTGGCCTGATTGCGGCAGCGGCAGCCGATCAGATGCCTGCGGTTGCGATGACGGACCATGCCAATATGATGGGGGCTTTTCACTTTGTAAACCAGGTGCTCAACCACAATAAAGGTGTAGAGGCCAGGAATAAAGCTGCCGAGGAAAAGGGTGAGCCTGCAGTTGAAAAAATCCTTACACCTATTGTAGGATGCGAATTTTATGTTTGCGAAAACCACCTGGATAAATCAAGAAAAGACAATGGCTATCAGATAGTATTGCTGGCAAAAAATAAAAAGGGCTACCATCACCTTGCCAAAATGTCGTCAGTTGCCTATACCAAGGGCTTTTACTATGTGCCAAGGATAGACCGGAACGTAATTGAGCAATATAAGGAAGATATTATTGTACTATCGGGTAACTTGTATGGTGAAATATCCAGCAAGCTGCTCAACATGGGTGAGAAACAGGCTGAAGAAGCGCTGATATGGTGGAAGGATCAGTTTGGTGCCGACTTCTACATGGAAATCATGCGTCACAATCAGGATGATGAAAATGTAGTGAATAAGTCGCTTATCGCCCTCGCGAGAAAATATGAGGTAAAATTGGTTGCAACCAATAATACTTACTACATCAATAAAAAGGACGCCAATGCCCATGATATTTTATTATGTGTAAAGGATGCCGAAAAACAGGCTACTCCAATAGGAAGAGGCAGGGGATACCGCTATGGCTTGCCCAACCAGGAATACTATTTTAAATCGGGCGAGGAGATGAAGGCCTTGTTTGCCGATCTTCCTGAAGCCATCTTAAATATCCAGGAAGTAGTAGACAAAATTGAAATTTACAAACTAGCCAGGGAAGTTCTCTTACCTAAATTTGATATTCCCGAGCAGTTTATCGTTGCTGAAGACGATAATGACGCCGGTAAAAGGGGTGAAAATAAATACCTTCGTTACCTCACTTATGAAGGGGCAAAGAAAAGATACGGAACAATTACACCTGAGATAGAAGAGCGCCTTGACTTTGAACTGCAAACGATAGAGAAAACAGGATATCCGGGATATTTTCTTATTGTGCAGGATTTTATCAGGGAAGCCAGAAACCTCGATGTTTCCGTTGGTCCCGGACGTGGTTCTGCTGCGGGCTCTGTGGTTGCCTATTGTTTGTGGATTACTAATATCGATCCTATTAAATACGACCTCCTGTTTGAACGTTTCCTAAATCCTGACCGTGTATCTATGCCCGATATTGATATCGACTTTGACGATGAAGGCAGGGGTAGGGTAATGAATTATGTAATCAACAAATATGGCGCAAACCAGGTTGCGCAGATTATTACCTATGGTACAATGGCCGCTAAATCATCGGTAAAGGATACAGCGCGCGTATTGGACCTGCCACTTTTTGAAGCAGACAAAATTGCCAAACTGATCCCTAACTTAAAGCTGGCAAAAATCTTTACACTGGATGAGAAGGCATTGAAAGGTGTATTGCGTGCAGATGAATATGAAAAGGTTGTAGAATTAAAAGACCTGGCAGAATCTAAAAGTCTGAGTGCTGAAACCATACAGCAGGCCAGAATTCTGGAAGGATCCTTACGGAACACAGGTATACATGCCTGCGGTGTTATCATCACCCCAGATGACATCACCAATTACGTTCCCGTGGCCATGGCCAAGGACTCTGATCTGTACGTTACCCAGTTTGACAACTCGGTGGTAGAGAGTGCAGGCTTGTTAAAGATGGACTTTTTAGGTTTAAAAACCTTAACCCTGATTAAAGATACCGTTAAACTGGTGAGGCTAAGAACAGGAATACAGCTGGACCCAGATGAATTTCCAATAGATGATGTAAAGACATATGAGCTTTTCCAGCGCGGTGAAACCATCGGGATTTTCCAATACGAAAGTACGGGAATGCAGAAATACATGAAGGAACTGAAACCAACAGTGTTTGGTGACTTGATTGCCATGAACGCCCTGTACCGCCCGGGACCGTTAGAATACATCCCAAGTTTTGTACGGAGAAAGAATGGTGAAGAAGAAATCAAGTATGACCTTGATGCATGTGAGGAATATTTAAAAGAGACTTACGGGATTACAGTTTATCAGGAACAGGTGATGCTGCTCTCTCAGAAACTTGCAGGCTTTACCAAAGGCGAGGCCGATGTACTGAGAAAGGCAATGGGTAAAAAGCAAAAAGATGTATTGGACAAAATGAAACCCAAATTTGTAGCCCAGGCTGCGGAAAAGGGGCATTCTCCGGTTACCCTTGAAAAAATATGGAAAGACTGGGAGGCGTTTGCATCCTATGCATTTAACAAATCGCACTCTACCTGTTATGCCTGGATTGCTTATCAGACGGCTTATTTAAAAGCACATTACCCGGCAGAATACATGGCAGCGGTACTGACGAATAACATGAGCGACATTAAACAGGTTGCATTTTTCATGGAAGAGTGTAAACAAATGGGTGTACAGGTACTCGGTCCGGATGTGAATGAATCTATTCTTAAGTTTTCTGTAAACATTAACGGCGAAGTTCGTTTTGGTTTATCGGGAATTAAAGGTGTTGGTGAAAAGGCAGTGGAGAGTATTATTGAGGAAAGGGCACGAGGAGGGAATTATGTAAGTATATATGATTTTGCGAAACGGTCAAATACCAGGACGGTCAACAAAAAAGCGTACGAAAGTTTTGTATATAGTGGGGCGTTTGATAGTTTTGGATACCACCGTGCACAGTTTTTCTTTTTAGGGGTAAATGATAAATTGAATAGCATTGAGAAACTGATTAAGTATTCTAATGATTTTCAGAATAGCGAATCTACCTCACAATCTTCACTATTTGGTGGCACCGTAGCTGATATGATCCAGGAGCCGGCCTTACCGGTAGCTCCTGAATGGAGCCTGATCGACCGGCTAAAATATGAAAAAGACGCTATCGGGATTTTCCTGAGCGGTCATCCGCTCGACAATTATAAGCTGGAACTGAAAGAGTTTTGCCAGCATTCAGTCCGTCACTTGTCATTAGTGAACAAGGTAAGAATGGGTGATACCACTGAAGAAGTACTTGCTGAATTTGCCTCCCTGAAAAACAGGGAACTTGTAGTAGGCGGTTTGGTGGTACTTTCCGCGCAGCGCATGACCAAAACCGGAAAACCTTTCGGTACAATGGTATTTGAAGACTATAACGATTCATGCGAACTTGCTTTATTTGGAGATGACTTTGTGAAATTCAAACAATTTATGACGGATGGTTATTTTCTGCGTATCAGAGGCCAGGTAGGAGAGCGCTTCCGCAAAGAGGGTGATTGGGAATTTAAAATTACTGCGATTGAGCTTTTATCCGAACTGAGGGATAAATTTGCAAAGTGTATCACCATCCAGATTCCTATACAGCGAATTAACGATGATATCATTTCTCAAATTTATTCTATAATAGAAGACAATAAGGCAAATACCGAACAACAAAATTGTAAGTTAAATTTTACGATATATGACGGAGAAAAGAATATTTCATTGGAGCTGCCATCTAAATCATTGAAAATCAACCCTAATAATGAGTTTTTGGAAAGCCTGACAGATTTACATGCTGTAAATTATAAGTTGAACTAGTGTCATTTTGACGCTACAATTTTAGTGGCATTACAATTGATTATATCTTTGCGTAAATAAAAACAATAATTATGGCTTTAGAAATCACAGATGCGAACTTCGAGGAAGTTGTGTTGAAATCAGACAAACCCGTTTTAGTAGACTTTTGGGCAGAATGGTGTGGCCCATGTCGCATGGTTGGTCCGGTAGTTGATGAAATCTCAAAAGAATACGAAGGAAAGGCAATCGTAGGAAAAGTGAATGTTGATAACAACCCGCAAATCTCAACTCAGTTCGGTATCCGTAACATTCCTGCTTTGTTATTTTTTAAAAATGGTGAAGTAGTAGATAAACAAGTAGGTGCAGTTCCAAAATCTATCCTTGCTGGTAAATTGGATAAACAATTGTAATCAAACATATAAATGAGCTTAAAAGGCCATTCCAGTTGCTGGAATGGCCTTTTAATTTATCCGGCTGTCTGGTTATTGTCTAGTTTAGGCTCTTCTTTTTGTAAATAGGCATTACTCCAAAAACTGAATACAGCCAGTAACAGCAAAGTACACAGCTGTACATAAGATATCACGGGGGTTTGTTTAACCGGTATATCTAATATGCCTAGCTTAATAATCAGGGCCAGCAGGATAGCAATTGTAAATAACCACTTCAGATTTTTTGTGCTTTCCATCAAACTGTACAATCTTTCCGGCTTCAGGGTAATTGCCTTAAATGCATTTGCCGTCAAAATCAGGAAAAGAACACATAAAAGCGTGTATTTTAAAAGGCCTATCATTGGGATTGGTTTTTGCTCCAATACATCTTTTAGAAAATATGCAGATGACGTGCAAGCGAGCAGAAATAAAAGCAAATAAACTATTGCGATTCCTCTAAGTACAAATCGGCGTATAGTGGATGATGGCTTCATTCATTCCTGTATTATCAATGCAAGTTAGGTTTCTTTTATTAAATTTACAAAATGGAGTCGTTTACTGATCAGTCTGAACAACAATTTAACGGTAATCTTGAGTTACTGGCTAAATCTGTTGTAGAAGGATTCATCACCGGCCTTCACAAGAGCCCTTTTCATGGATTTTCTGTAGAGTTTGCAGAACATAGGGCTTACAATAGTGGAGACAATGTAAGAAATATAGACTGGAAGCTATTTGGTAGAACTGAAAAACTGTATACCAAACGTTATGAGGAAGAAACCAACCTACGCTGTCAGTTTGTGATTGATACCTCCTCATCCATGTTTTTTCCACAACATCAATATAACAAGCTTACCTTTTCTGTGCAGTCTGTCGCTTCGCTGATCTATCTCTTAAAAAAACAAAGAGATGCATTTGGGCTCAGTCTGTTTAATGACAGTGTATGGCTGAACACTCCGGCAAGATCCACGGTAACACACCAGCAATATCTTTTTAATCAGTTAGAGCAGGTATTGGCTAAACCTCATTTAAACGTGGGAACCAATCTGGAGAAATGCCTGCACCAGGTGGCAGATTCTATTCATAAACGTTCACTGGTGATCATTTTTAGTGACTTGCTGAGCGGGATTATTGACGAAAATCAGCAGGCAGCTTTATTTGCATCACTACAACACCTGAAATTCAACAAACATGAGGTTATTATTTTTAGCATTAGTGATAAGGCTAAAGAGGTTGATTTTATGTTTGATAACCGCCCATATCAGTTTGTGGATATGGAAACCGGTGCGGAGCTCAGGGTAAATGCATCAACTGTTAAAGACAACTATTTAAACGCCTATCAGGCATACAGGAAAATAATTGCATTGAAATGTGCACAATACAAAATTGATATGATTGAAGCAGATATCAATGAAGGTTTTTCAGATATATTAACTGCTTACCTCATTAAGCGTAAAAAAATGAATTAGGGCTTTTGTGTATTCCTGTATCTGCTGAGCAGGTCCCT
>Ga0247734_1000875_pt1 | contig 24376 bp, 24 predicted proteins | sample UWRJL103311B2_FD_180933 | JGI IMG/M metagenome (GOLD analysis project Ga0247734, IMG submission 180933) | Plant litter microbial communities from Arlington Agricultural Research Station in Wisconsin, United States - UWRJ-L103-311B-2 | ecosystem: Environmental > Terrestrial > Plant litter >... | reverse complement strand
ATATCCTATATCCTGTACCGTACGTATACAGCTACTATACAGTATGCTATAAGAGGAGGAGGGAGGACAACCAGAAATAAAGGGGTCAGCTCATCCGCAACCATACTCTACCTACAGTACAGTACAGTACAACGTACTCGTCCTTGAATGGGACGGATTGCTATCTTGCCGATGAAATACCTTCTACCACTGGTTCTTGCGATCAACTGGTTGGCCCCATTCATGATCCTGGACGTATAGCGACCGTGTTACTCCCTAGGAATCACCTATTATTCAGGGCGGCAGCGGGCCCCATCCCCTCCCAACTCTCCATAAGTAGACGAAAGTGAATGGCCGTGGTAGCATGGTAGCGTGGTAGTGGGTGGTCTCTAGCTCTTCGTGGCTCAATCAAGAACCACCCATTCTCCCCATTCAGCAGATGCTAATGGCGACGGTAGCCGAACTCCCGAGCGTTGGCATATTTTTACTTTCGTATGACGGCCATCAAAGCCCCGTCCACCACGCCCACAACGCCCATACGCACGCCCGCCAGTTCTGGATAATCAGGATGATAACTCCGCCAGAAAATCGAGCTTCAAATGGCCATTTTGCTTTTACGTACTGCGTATAACTAAGGCAGAAGACGCACCACCAATCGATCACACGTGCAAAAGGTTCGCTAGGTAAAGTCAGGCTGGCCGCTGCCCGCCCAGCAGCTATTAGCCATTATTACTCCTCCACAACCGACCACCTGCTAGTAACGGCTGGTAAGGTCACTGGGGTTGTGCGCGGGATGGCAGAATCCCACAAATTTGGACTGTAGGGAATAGTCAGCCCTCAATGCCTTCACAGATTTAGTCAGAAAAAAACTTCGATCGGCAAGATATATCAATCTAGGCGATGTACATATCCATACGAGACCATTTTTTCCAGTTCGGTGCTGTATTGTATCCAGCTCACTCCTCTACACTTAGGTGACGCAAATTATAAAAGGACAGACACGGCTGCCGTGATCCGTGGACGACCACTTCTCCATCTCCACCTTCAAGCCTTTTTCTGATTTGCAAGCTCTGATCTCCTTCGTCTCCTACCACTACACTTCCTCTTACTCTTTTTTCGAGCATAATCTTCCCACTTCCCATTCTTTAGCCTCTTCTACTTTGTTAGCTCTGCGCTGGAGCGTACATCTCTTGCGATGACGAAACCCTCTCCATGTGTCATTGGAATTGATGTCGGTGGAACAAACACGGATGCAGTATATCTTCAAAATGACAAGGTACTGGCGTGGCATAAGACACCTACCACGCCAGATATCCAGACCGGCGTAGAGGCCGCCATCGAGGCCATTGTCACAAAAGCCAGTATCTCAAGGGGTCAAGTGGATTCCGTCAAAATTGGCACCACGGTGAGAGCTCAGAATTTTCACATGCGTGTCCTCGAAGGGTAGATGTAATGCAAAAGAATATCTCAGTGGAATCGCTTTGTCATACATACTGGAAATGCCCACTGTTACATATTTGAAATTCGGCAGATGGCGAACGGACCGCTAGTAAAACGCTGATCATTCCTGTTGGTTCAGCCAAGTTGATTTTTGATAGCAATTTGTAAATGCGGTTGCGGAAACAGACTCCAGCAAGCTAGACAAAGTTGCAGTTATTCGACTGTGTAGTCAATACTCCCAGGGTTCTCCGCCTTTCGGTAGGTAAAGAATTCATTGGTAAATTTCTCCATTTGTGGACTCCCGTCTAATTGTGAAAAGTCGACTTCCCAAAACCACTCCGAGATTTAGTGGAGGGGCACGTTGGCTACGTTGATGGAGGGTATCAAGGTGCGGGCATTGGTCTAATCTACGTGGGAGTCTATTAATGATGATTTAGTTGATGGTCGAGAAATTCGGCCATTGGATGTCGAGCAGCTAAAGGAACAAGCTGCAATCATTAAGTCAAAGTCCATTAAGACGATCGTCATAATTGGGATCTACTCACCATCAAACCCAGCCCAGGAAAAGCAAGCACGGGATATCATATCTTGTGAGTTGGGCTCTGGGTTTGACATTTCATGTTCATCTGCGATTGGACGGCTCGGATTTCTCGAGCGTGAAAATGCCAGCATCATCAATGCTAGTCTACGGAGATTTGCCCGACATGTTATTGCTGGATTCTCGTACGCAATCCAAAAACTTGGAAGCTGTAAACTGTACATCACGTTAAACGATGGGACGCTGAGTAAGGCAAGCACCGCATCACAATATCCTGTGAGGTGTTTTCGATCCGGACCTACCAATAGTGCAAGAGGTGCAGCTTTGTTAGCCAAAACCCTGAAAGTGGACGAATCAGATGATAGAGAGGTTATAGTAGTTGATATTGGAGGGTATGTGTAACGTGGATGCTCCTTGTTTAAAGGTCTTCGCTAGATGTGAGATTGGCTGACGAATGTTCAAAGCACCACGACTGATATTTGCGCCCTCCTGAAAAATGGCTACCCCAGACAGTCCGCAGCATTTGTCAAAATAGCCGGAGTGAGAACAAACTTTACCATACCAGACGTTCATACCATCGCTCTCGGGGGTGGCTCAGTCGTTCGTACAGGTGATCGCATCGTAGTAGGCCCAAAGTCTATTGGAGCGAGGCTAGATGTTGACAGCTTAAATTTTGGAGGAAAGATTATGACTGTAGGTTGTTTGAACTTTAATTCCAAAACCATACTCATTTCTCCAGGCAAATGACTTGATCGTGGTGACAGATGAGACCATTGTGCCAAAAGCTATCAAGGAAGTAGGTCTTGCTGAGATTCTAAGAGCGCTTGAAGAAGCGATTGATTTCGTGAAAACGAAACAAGGCGATGCTAAGGTTATACTTGTTGGTGGTGGGAATATCATCATTCAAGGCAAGATTGCAGGCGTAGGGGAGGTTATTAGGCCAGAGTATCTTGAAGTCGCGAACGCAGTTGGGGCTGCAGTACGTAGATCCCCATAAAACAAAGCCTGGCCCAGACTAAGTTAACATGTGGTAGATTGGGAAGATCAGCGGATCTGTAGAGAAGACTGTCATACCGACCGAAGAAATAACCATTAAACAGGAGATCGAAAAGGCCGAGCTTTTGGCAATAGAACGATGCGTTGCCGCAGGTGGAGATAGAGAAACTATCGAGGTGGTTGAGGTCGAGGTCATACCGGTTTCTTACACAATGAATGGAGCTGCTGACATCTTCGTTCGAGTCGTGGGCGACTTGGTGGACGATAAAGAAGCTCCACCAGATTCACCAGATGAAATTCTTCATGGTGAAGTTTTCTACAAAGCTGACTTATCTTTTGCGACGAGCTCGTCCGATCATGCATACACGCCCGAAGGAACAACTTACGAAGTCACTAGCCGTGTTGACTTAAGCTCATATCGTCCGAGGATTGAAGGTGACTTCTGGTATCTCTCGGAACTCGATGTCCAGTTCCTATCTGATGGAACTGGTGTTTTGGGTGTAGGTAGCTGTGGGGAACCTTATCCTAGTTATCTTTCTCTGCTAGAGATCCTCCGCAAAGGGGGGGATCTAACAGTCAGACGGCAATCTACATTGCCTGATGATGCTGTTGTTCTCAGTTGTGGATTCATGGTAGGTTTTCGAACCGCGGCTATGGGATAGGTGAAGCTAAATAAAGTGAAACAGGGAGCTCCGAGCGTGTATAGCGAGCGCATCGCAGGATTGAGCGAGTGCGGCTATGATTCCCAAATTATCTGAGCCATTACTAACAAAGCATCAGAATTACAGACGCTATGAAAGCCGTGATGAAACATACTGGTATTACCACATTTGATGCAACCGTTCCCAACGAAATCGGAGGCCTAAATGCATTCGAGGCTTTACTTGCTGCGAATCGCTTTGGAAAAAGTGTGCTTGATACGGACCTCGTAGCAAGGGCATATCCAATGATTTACCACACAGTCCGATGTCTAAACGGTGTGCCTGTGACCCCAGCTGCTCTCTCTAACGGTTCTGGTCAAGATGAAGTAGGTTGGGTTCCTCACACGTTTAAATAGAACTAATCAAAGATTCTTCTTCAGATATTTACTGTTACGGATATGTACCAAGCCGAAGAGCAGATGCGACAAGCATCTGTAAATCTTGGTTCACTGGGAGGTGTTTGTACCAACCCGATCTACGGTATTGAGGCAAAGACACTGCCACCAAATAGTTTTTCTCATGGTAATCATCTCCTTCCCTCTCCTACCACTATTTCTAGCAGCTAACATATTTTTTAGCATGGTCCATTGGGCGTAGCATAGCTATTGCACGCTCACTCAAGCTCGACCCGATAACAAGTCTGTTGAAAGAACAAAATGGTATCCTGCTCTTCACAGGCAAGATAATCTCCGTTACGCGAAATGTCACCAAAGGATTTACTCGGGGCAATATCACGATTGCCAAATTAGCCGAAGATGAAATGAGTGAAATGTATGTGGAGTTTGAGAATGAGAACCTGAGTGCGGTGTTGAAGGAAGGGGGCAAGGAGAAGATGTTAGCGGTGTGTCCGGATTTGATCCAGGTGAGTTGTTCTTCGAGCCCAGCAGACACGAATCAGAAGTGGATTGTAGCTTACGCTGCATAGTTGTTGGACATGGCAAACGGTGCTCCTTTAGGCGTGTCTGACTATAAATATGGCCTGAGGGTATCAGTGATCGCTTTGAGATCACCTCCTCAGTGGTTAACAAAGGAAGGCGTGGAAATGGGTGGGCCTAGAGCTTTTGGGTATGTCTGAATCTTTTCTGGATGATTTTTTCTTCGCAGGAGAAAAGGAAGAAGGCGCTTACTGACTGTGCAAACAGTATTGACATGGACTATGCCGGGGTGAGTACCGGAGCTTACGAGCCTCCAAAGTCTGTATGGGAGCTTTTTGAGGAACCCGCGACGAAATTATGAGAAATATGATATTTACAACCAAACCCCCTTGTGGGATGCCTAAGGGGGCGTTTCCGGTCTGAAATTACTCAGATGTAGACATACATAGGTGTGGGCGGGATTTTCTCCCAAGAGACTAGAGGTATATCTCCCACAAGTCACTTTATAGCATGGCACTATCATCAATTGAAAAGATCCCCCAAAGACCCCAGATTTCCCCACCAAGTTCCCACGCTATGCTGCACAGTAGATCCTTGGACGCGTGGCAATTTCCGGAGGATATTTTAATTCACACGTTTAACCTGGATTACCCTTGAAATGATGTATAATGTATAAACTAACGGCAAACCCCCCACTCTTTACCTCCCGCTCTTAAGCTCATCAAGCTCCGGTCCGAACCGTTCTTCTACAGTAGTGGTAGTGGTAGTGGTGGTAGTAGTAGTAGTAGTTTCATTCTATATTTCTCCGGTGACGGTGGCGTGCGTGGGCTTGGGGCCAGGAGACTTTAAAAAAAAAACCCTTCCCTTTTTGAATACATCCCCCCCTTAGAATCCCATATATATTGAAGAGTTATTCAGGGGTTTTCTTCTTCTTATTGACAGCCAACAAAAGACACGGGTTCGCACAACTATATATCTTTTTTGGGGGCAGATAATGGGTAAGTCCCTACCTATGCTTTGCTTATTGGAGGCAATCGCTTCTTTTCGAGATTCGTCTGAACATGTACTTACATATATACCCTTAACATAAAGCATCAACCTTATTGTCATCTGAATTTTTTCCCATCTTCCACTAATTTGTTTCCTTTGGTTTCCTTCTCTTGTGGGTAGGTAGTGCGATAGTGACTGAGTAATTTAATAATTATGCACTAGAACAATTGTGTTGGAGAGGAAAGGAAAGGAAAGGAAAGGAAAGGAATGGTTGGTTGGGAGGGCGGGATGTGAGTGCAGTGCAGTGCTTAAATGGAGTGTGTAGATATAAGCGTTCGTTCCGAGGCAAGATACGTTTTGGGGATGTTGTGGTGAAATTTAAGCTGAAAGCTGAGTCTGCGACGATGGCGAGGTCTTCTAAAATGGCATTGCGCTGTTGGAAACACACACTGAATAGGCAATTTCTGGACTGGAAGGAGCTCCTCACCTCGCAGCTACCACTTATAAGAGTAGAACTATATATAATAAAAAAAGCTGCTCATCAACATTAGTCTCATAACATTCACTCTAATCTATATCGCATATCGGTATCAAAGAATATGAGAACGGCCAATGCCTCCTACTAAAGGTAAGTTGCATAGCACCAACCACGTCAAGATAGGCTGGAGAGTCTACAAAAAGCTTGAACGCAACGCAATAGCCGTGCTGGTTATGCTGCAGACTGGGATACCGCATATTGAAATACCCACATTACAAGTAACAACCAGAGTCTGTTACTCCTTGGGCGCCTCAACTGGGCCTTCTTCGGCGCTCTTCTTTCCCACACTATTGAACCGGGAAGGCTCATCATCGCAAGTATCTTTCCTCTCTATTCGAATTCTAGTATCTAACATTTCAAGGGCTTTTTCTGAGGGTACAATTTGCGAGTGTTTGGAAGTCTGTCCGACCAAAACAAGCCAGGCGAAAAAGGGGGTAAGGAATGAGCAAACATACCAATTCAATGTGTTAAATCTACACAGAAAACTGTGTTTGATTTGGGTTCTAGAAGTGTTGATATCAATTTGGACACGGTACTAACTTGTAAGGAGAACAAGAAGTCAAAGGAATAACCGAAACAAGTGCTGTGACCATTTGCCCGACCCGAATTTCCGACCCGAACGTGCCGAGATCTGAATAACACACGATGTTTCGGCAGAGTTACCAGAGAATAGAACACAAACAACACCATGCGCAAATATCGCCCACACCAAGCACGTCGGCCGCTCTCTACAATAATAAGACGGTTCACTTCGACGCAATCAAAATCTAATGAGCCCATCAATCGTTACTTTCCTCATGGCTTCACGATACCATCCCCAAACTTTTCTGCATCGACCTCCCCATCGGCCGCAAAATCGTTTCCTATAGAACATAGCCTACTCTCCAAGTTTCTTGCCCCAGGATATGAAGCCGGCGGTCGTTTGGAGAAGCTTCCAAATTCGCTTGATGTACTTGATGAGAAAGGCTTGATGCGATGGGGCGACTTGGGCATCCCTCTCACAATGGTCACTGGAGCATCAAAGTCCAAGACCTTCACCCACCGTCTGTAAGTTTCAACGTAATTCCAGTAGTTTTAATGTTATTGACGAAAGTAGCCCGAACTTATGGTTAAGGTGAGAAGGATATCTGCCGAGGGAGATGCTGAGGATTCACGTGACTAATTCGTCAGGGATAATTGTCGTTGCGAGAAGTGTGTCAACAAGGATACAATGCAACGAGCTTTTGACACATTTTCGGTTTGTTTATATATATGTTTCATCAGTTTATCTGCTGATTCTTCAAGGTTCCCAAAGACATTATACCGAAAGAAGTGGTTACGGAAAGAGAAGGACTGAAAGTAACATGTAGGTTAAGCGGAATATATTGATAGGCGCCACTAATAGATTAGGGTCTAATGATAACCACGTTAGCATGTATTCATGGGAGTGGCTTTACCGTCATAGCGAGACCAAAATTTCAGTTCCAAGTCTAGATAAACCTGAAGTTGAAGAGTAAGTCCCAGCTTGTTCATTTTGGCTCGGAGCTCTAACTTTAACAGGAAAATATACTGGGGCTCTGAGATCAAAGACGATCCCCCATCAATTCAATATGATGAGATTATGGCCTCTGACAAAGGTGTTGGGGAGTGGACCGGCAAACTTCGTAAATATGGCTTCTGTTTGGTAGACGGATGCCCTGTCGACCCGGAAAAAACCAAAGAGCTTCTCGAGCGTATCGCCTTCATTCGCCTCACCCATTATGGAGGATTTTATGACTTCACCTCCGATCTCACTATGAAGGATACAGCCTACACATCTCAGGCTCTCGGCGCCCACACTGACAATACGTACTTTACCGATCCCTCCGGTCTCCAAATGTTCCACATGCTATCTCATGAAGAAGGCACTGGTGGTGCCAACTTTTTTGTTGACGGCTTTCATGTAGCGAAGATTCTGCAGAAGACAAATCTTAAAGCGTACAAGATATTGGCAGAAACCCCAGTTCCATGGCACGCTTCGGGAAATGAAGGCATCACTATTACTCCCGCCAAGAAATTTCCAGTCTTAAATTTGGATAACGGCAGCACAAACCCAAATCTGATGCAGGTCAGGTGGAATAATGACGATAGAGGTGTGATGCCGCTTGAATTGCAAACACAGTTCTCAGCTGAGATATGGTACCAAGCCGCTCGTGAATGGGATAGAATTTTGAGACAGAAAAGCATGCAATACACTGTACAATTAGAGCCGGGCCGGCCCATCATCTTTGACAACTGGCGTGTTCTTCATGGTCGTGACGTGTTTACTGGGAAACGCAGGATGTGTGGGGGTTATATCAACCGCGATGATTACGTTTCACGTTGGAGAAACACCAATTTTTCAAGGGAGGAGGTGATGGCTCAGATTCTTTGAGATTATCGTGATATCGGTAGGGAGAGAATTGTAAATAGAGGCTGAAGTAGTCTTTTCATCAACAGCATATATATACATACATGCATTCTTTGTCTATTTCAAGTCTACATTACATGGCTTGAATTTGTTAGTGGCACGAAAGTGAGCGGACGGCATCCGAGTTAGTCTCGACGTATCTTGCTATCTTGCTGATATACAGTTGTAAGGTATCTTCAAAGACAAATTTAAGTAGGTAGAGGAAGAGTTAGCGTAGGTTTTAACAACCCAACGTAGCATACTCAATTAATAAGCAGACTGAATCTCAAAGTATGGTTGAAGGGCGACGGTGTCTATGCATATTTCGACCCGAACATGAAAGACAAAGAAAGAAAAAGATTCTTCTTTGGCAAAACCTATACCACCCTTTCAGGTGGTGCTAGGAACTCCTCGAGGGAGTTTTTTTTCCGCCGCTTTATTAGAGATGTCGTTTCGATTCGATTTCGTTAGTTGTTGTCGACCACTCTTTCCTTTTTCCTCCCGCAAACACGGTTTGACCTGAGCTCATTCCAACTGAGCCGCCCCCGTGTTTGACGGTGTTTGATTTACAATGTTGAGTTATATATGACAGGCGAGAACGGAACGGATAAATAATATACCACTATATATAGCAGCTGATTGTTTGAATATTTTTTTATTCATATACAAATTTAGACAGGGAGGTATAGAACAATTTCAGTCTAGTCAGTTTACGGGAGGTAGTTTGCAGACCAATTCTTTTTGTTTTTGTTTTTGTTTTTGATTGAGACTATTAAAGTAATTTTGACATCTACAAATCCACTGATTTGCCTAGCTTAGCGCTCTCCTTTGCAGCCTCGATTATCTTCAACACATCTCTAGCTTCACTTGCCTTCACAGGCACATCAGCTTCTCCGCCTCCTTCAACAGCTTTCGCAAAAGCAGCATACAAGCTGGCATATGTTTGGGGTTCCACATTTTTGCATATCCTCTTCTTAGGCGAGCCATCTTCCAACACAGTTAGAGTCCCAGACGCATCATTGCTTTCAACTCCAAAACCCTTGTCTCCTGGTCTCATTCCCGCCTTGAGTTGATCTTCTTGAACATCCAGGTTCAGTTTACGGAAACTACCCTGAGTTCCTCTAACCCAATATCGCAGCTGCTCGGTTTCGATAGCCATAACTCCTGCTTTTGCTGTGACGAGCGGTCCTCCAGATCCGTATCCAAGTGTCACGGTAAAGCTGTCGGGTTCCGAACTCCCATCATTCCTTTGATTTGCGAAGATTCCCGTAACAGTTTTTGGCTTTCCAAAGAGCACGAATGCTTGATCGAGCAGATGGGTTCCAAGGTCATAGATCACACCTCCGGCATGATCCATACCCAGTGTACCTTTCCAGTTCACAGGCTTAGCAGGCTTGTACCGGTCAAAATGTGTATTGAACTCAACCACTCGTCCTAGTGTCCCATCCGTAATCAACTTCTTCACAGTCAGGAAATCAGAATCCCATCGTCGGTTCTGATATATGCATATCAACTTCCCGGTTTTGGAAGATATATCAATGAGAGTTTGAGCTTCCCCGGATGTAGGTACAAATGGCTTTTCAACAATAACGTGCTTTCCAGCCTCAAGTGCAGATTTTGTGAAGGAGAAATGAGTATCAGGTGTAGTCGTTATGGCAATGATATCGACCGAGGGGTCGGCAAAGATCTCCTCGGCGGAATGATAGATTTTCGCTGTAGGATGGTCTTTGGACGCATCGTCGGAGGGCTTGGGTGTCCGTTGGACGATGGAGTGGAGAGTGAAGCTGGATGTTACTTGGATGAGGGGGATGTGGAAGACTTTGGCCGACATGCTGGGGGAATATTAGCTGCTGGTTCATCCAGATTATGGGATTAGAAGACAAACCCATAGCCAATTACGCCGACATTGAAAGTTTGGCCGCCTACCATAGTAGCGATATGTGGATGTGTAGTGAGAAAATAATATATAATTACTTGTCTGTGAGAAGAAATGGGTAGGGAAATAAGAAAGAGAGATGAGATGTTTAGATTTGTGTGTTGAACAATGGCCTCAACACTTATTTGTATTTACCTTTTAAAAGATCGGTTTGCCCCTCGGTGCTTCTCTAGCCCGTGGCTCTGGGGCATGACGATGGGGTGATATGGTGGAAGTGGGAAACTCCCCGCAGCCAAGCATGCCAAGCTCGGATTGAATCCGACGAAGCTTATTTCTCCCTGTTGTGCGGTTCATTGTCAGAATAAAAGACCTAGAAAAGAAAATCAGAAGCGCCTATTACTTGAAACCGCCGATAGAAGCCCCGGTTGCGATTAGAGGTCTTTTCAATAACGTAAGAAACAATATCGGCGAATTATAAGCAACTTAATGCTAGGTAGAGGTCAAGAGAGACAGCTTCAAAAGCAGCTTAATTTCATCTGATGATCTATCAAGAGACATGAAACGCTCTGTTTTGCTGACAAGAGCGATAGAAATTTAGAGCTGGACTAATGGGTTCATAAGTACCATCGTGGATACGAAAGTGAGTTTCATATTATCAGCTAAAGGACCCAATGTGTTGCTAGTCCTTTTCCATAGGTTCCAGATATCGCTATAACGCCCAAGAAAGACCAATTTCCTCTGTCGAACTCCCTGTGAACCGTAAAGTAACCGATCCTTCTGTAAATTTTAAGCCAGCCATATTCGTATTCATAACGGTAATAAGAGATCATTTGCAGTCCCTACCGCCCATTCTCTGCCTTGATATCAGCATTGAAGTCGCCATATCCTTCTCCAGTCTTAGTAACCACAGCCTTCTTTCCATTTGGCAGTGCGAGCTCGCCCTTGCCTTTAACATTAACTGGTACAATGTTGTAAATCCACCTCGCAACTAGGAAGCTGCTGACGGCCCAGATGAAAACGGCGATCCCTAAGCTCCCAGTGATGAAGAGGGTCGGTACGAGGAAGAGTAGCGCAACACCGATCCAGAAGAGAGAGAAGACAATGGCAGTGACGAAGGAGAGAAGAAGTGTGGCAATGGCGAATGACAGAAATATCAAAATTGGGGTCGCGGAAAAAAGGATTTGGGTGGCGAGGAAAGTCTAGACTGAGTTAGCATTATCAATAAGAATTCAATTGATTCTGACTTACAGCTAGAATAGGTTGCGCGTTGGCAAAGGTTGCGATGTTGGTATAGAACTGGGATCTTGTGTCTGGACTGACAACGCGGTTGACTAGTCGCTCAACGCGTCCAATAACGCCAGAAACAGTGTTCTTGACTCCCATATTGGCTGTAGCTGTAGGTTGGACTAGTTGATCGACCTATGCGATAGGCAGTGGGTGGTTGAGAATTGTTTGGTGTTCTTGCTTTGCATTGGAGAGCTGTTGGCTCTCTGTTGATGACGACGACGGAAGCTGCACCCCACCAGGCCAGGTAAGCATCATGCTTGGCACTCTCCTAATATTGTTAGAGTGATATTTCTATTAACTAGAAAATGGCCATGCTAAAACAACGGTACATTAGAGAAGAAGCAGTATATTAATTACATAAGTTTATCTAGGAACCAAATAGCATTTTGTCATTTGTATTTTTTTTTCTCCTGGGCAATATGCACCTCCTCCCTGACTGAATATGTTGGTTTTTCTCGGGCCATGTTGCTAATCCCACACCTCCCAACGTGGTAGCAGAGTTAAATAGATTGGTGCAACAGCATTTGTGCTAAACATATGAATATTACTCTCTTCTTCTTTACCTCTTTTTTGTATCAATTTTTACCCCGCAAAACTGCGATGATCTCTTCTATCCACGGTGCAACCTTTTCTGCCATAGTCTCGCTGTGGCCTGTGACTGTCAGCTTCTTGCTCAATATTGCCATCAGAGCCGTACCAATACAAAATGCATGACCGATATTATTCTTATCAATCACCATCTCCGGCTTTGAAGAAAAAGGTTCGCCTGACAATCTTCCTCTTGCAGATATCAAAGAATCTCTAGTATGGTCTGCGACCCAATGATCCTATACATTCGTCAATGCAATACTAGAGCATGCTTGTCGAGAGGGAAAACATACTGTTTCTGCAAAATAGAAGAATAGTTTGGGAGGGCTGGTCTTAGACTCAGAGTCTAAAGCTTCCTGCTCAACTCCCCATATCTCGTCATCCCACTTATCAACTGTGATGGTATTCATCTCATCATGCGCCATGTTCCTATCAAACATTACACCCAGTTCAGCACGGTGAGATTCGACACACTTACAACGCTTGCCAAACCCCCATATTACTCTTCAAGAACCTTGTGGTGACGGCCGCAGCATCATTTGGCATACCGAGCACTTTGCCGACTAGCCATTTTAAGGCAGAAACCGGTAATGGCCAAAACAATACCTTTGCAAGGAAATGAAGTCCTCGTGGGAGTCCAAAAATACGAAGAAGGGGGGCAGCCTTAACTCCGGAGGGGCTTTCAGCGAGCCCCATGATAGTGGGCATGAGTAAGATACCTGCGGTTACATTGAGAGATGACGAAGTCCGCCGCAAGCGCTGAAGCAGTTCAAGCAATATATAAGTACCTACAGAGTGGCCCATGAGTGTTATGCTGTCATAATCCTGTCCTTTTCGTGGACCAGATGGAATTTTCTGTTCATTGAGGAGTTGCAGCCTTGAGACTATTTGGTCTTCCAAAGTATGTGGAAGTCCGGTGGTTTGGAGAGGACCATCATAGTCGCCAAAGCCATTCAAAGACTGTCCGAAGATATGAACTACCTCAGAGCCTGACGTGCTTAAGCTTTCGGTGACCAGCTGATGCAAGGTCTTCAAAAATGCATCGTAGTAACTTATCAATCCAGGATTACCGGTGATGTAAAATATGAGATGATATGATGCTGCCGGATTATTTGAAATTGGATGAATGACGATTTGTGAAGCCATTGGCGGAAAGGTCGTGGTAGCTAATGGAAACCTGGTTTCATGCGGTATTGATTATCTGAGGAAGTTAGCTTACGAAGTGGAGCGACCTAGAATGTAGGAAAGCAATATTATCCACTAACCCTGCGGACGCCCTCTCAAAAATGTTAGCCGAATTATATGATTACTTCCTCTTTTCAGACCAATGCGATATTGTCATATGTGTATTGGATTTCTGGATGAAAGCGAGACACGATGCTATGACTACGGTGGCCGAGCACAAAAATTGCATTAGCGAGATCAAACCAGGTTCATGTAGTTAAGGCAAGGTAGCTAACTATAGCTAGCTCGATACAATGAAGACAATCCTGGGGGAAGGTAATAAGAGAACAGATAAAACTTGTAGCATGATTACACTCACAATCACTTCCTTACATGATAAGTTTGTAAAACATGTAACTGCCACGTGACTCAAACTAAGCGAAGCCCCCTGAAAAGCCGTCATGTATATTCGTGGCTATAAGAAAAGGTTGTCTATAACCAAGAAAGTACAAAGTAGTGGAATCCTTTCAAGATAAAAACTGCTACTGCTTTTATTTGAAGGACTATAGATTTTGAGCCATTGTACCGATTGACCGACCTATTGATTCATGTCCCGAGAATTACTTAAAGCGGGGCATTTTTGTTCCTCTGTAGCATCACGAGCATACAAATACTTTTATCGAAAGAAATAAATAATAATAGTGTCCACATGTATCAAGGAGAGCACAACAATAAATCAACGATTCGGGAGCACATCCACAGGTCATTTTGCTAGTCTTTTTAAACCGCGAACCTCGCTCAGCTAGGAAAGCAGTGTTTCGCACAACCTACACAAGTCACCAAAATCTCGTTCTACAATCGCGCCCTACGATTAATATTGGCATCCTACTCGTTGTTGGTATCCAGCCTACCAATATTGAGACTGCAGAGGCCAGTTTTAGAAATCTACTTTACGGCAGGTTGAAGTTACTTCACAAGACACGGGGCGAGATGGAGTAGATCCAGACCTTCCTAATCCCCTTTTTTTAATTTATGTGCCGAACCATATAAACCATTTTTATCCTGAGACTTATTTTTATTTTAATAATGAGATTGTTCAACAGCGAGAGGCTTGGCTTCAGGCCGGGTTGTTCATAACCAAAATAGTCCTGCTGGGCTGAGAGGATCATATAAGTGCCGCTGAAGTCATTAGCGTTTACTAGCTGGAGAATTAGTTCTTTGGGTACTTGTCAAAGCTCCGATCTCTGTGGTTAGCCTAATGATCTAAAACAACCCCAGGAGCTGTAGAGCACAATGTACTTAACTTGCATGTAACAAAATTTCTTTCAAAGACCCTCCAAAGCTCTTATCAAGCTTGCCGTACTTTAGCTTAATTTTCGTTATTTGCCAAAATAACTTTCAATTGTTCGAAACTCTGAAGTTTTAGACCACATTTTACCATCTCAAATATGTATCCTCGATATTGTCTTTTTGAAAATTTCAGTTATTGTTGAATGCAAGAGTGCAGGAAAGGAACAAGCTTGATTAGGATTTGAAGAATTCTCTGTTACTCCAAACCCAGAATCTTACTTCCTCGAACTGTGTATTTGAGCAAGAGATTGGCATCCCCAATTTAGCCCGCCCAGAATCATCATCAAAGGGACTCAGGAGCGTAGAGGGATAATTTATGACATTTTACTACAAGGAACAATTATCAAAATGAAAAATAAAAAAAGACTCCTCAGCAGTTCAATTAGAGTGCTGCCGTTTCAGATTAAAAGTAAGTAACATATCATACAGCCTGCTCATCCCACTCTATCCAAATACCCTCGTAACTCATTCCACGTAAACGCAGTACCTTTTAACTAATTTACAACCCACAACCACTCGCTGGCACCTCTGCCCAAACAGCATCCACACGGCCGACCTCAACTGCACGACCTCCAGTTAACTGATTCATTGCCGCTTGGGCAATATTGAATCCCTCAGCTGCGTGATCTACAGCAAGGATATTGATAGACCTTCCTTCAAATGTCAGGCTATAACATTTACCACAGCTAGCCGAATTCCAGCCTTCTACGGTAGAGGCACCGCCAATCAAAGGGAACCGGGGTAGAGAATCTTGGGTTGTGAAGCCTTTGGTAAGGAGGCCGTGGGAGCCGTCACTACAACTGACTTGGGCAAGGGAACGAGCGCCAACATCGTAACCTATCCGGCAAGTTAGAACAGTATATGGTTAAAATTCGATAAGAGTAGAATTAACGGAAGCGATCTTAGAAGCAGCGTCATGATAGAGAAGTAACTGGATGTTTCTTAAAGTGGCGGGGCTTCTGCAACCGCTTCTCGGGCTCCTATTTGAAAGGACTTTTACTGCGGAATTAGCTTACCTGGGTCGTAGGAAACTGTGATTGCGGAAGTGAGGGCTGGGAGAATAGAAAGGATGAGGGTTTGGAACTGCATTTTCGTAGGCGTTGGGTGGATTTGAGGAGACTTAGATTTGAGGTTGGTTTAGAGTGAAGATAAAATCTGTGGTGATTTGTGATGAGACTGGTGAGATTTCAGATGAAGTCCAACGCTCATACTTATAGTCCTAAATATGCCGGTGGACATCATTCACACCTGATCGATCGACAACGTTTCTGAGTCAAAGCGACGAGTCGTTTCTATTCCTGTTTCTCGCAAAACTGCTCTTATGACGTTGACTGAGGCTTATGCCAACACAACTCTTCGTAACTTCGTGTATGCGGCTAACCCTCTAATTTGTGTGGGGAATACCCCTGCGGCGGACCGCATTCACGAGTCTTAGTGCCGGCAGATCCTTAACTGAATAAGAATAGCCTCACCATAACACGAGCTAATGAAAATCGTAGATGAGTGGCCGAGAATAAATTGTCATAATTTCTGACATTTATTTCAAAATATGGGATTTATCATTCACATTTTATGCTGACGTTCGCTTCGTGTGATGCTTTGTATAAATGTCACAATGCATGTTCCTGTGCCATGGAAAGGTTGAACCCGCTTGAGGGGAATAGCATCATGAGATCCACAAAAATCCTGATTTTATCGCACCTCCCAAGCCAAGTTGTTTGCCTGTTTATTAGAGCCAACATCACGTGCTGTTAAGCGAGTAGAAAAGGGGGAGCAATCGTCACTATATATAAGCCTTGACCCAATCCAGACTCTTTTCAGATAACCGAGTGTATTTTTAAAACACCCCCAAGTCCTCTTCAAGTCCAAAAAACCCAACGATGGTTTTGGAATAAGGAATTATACTATACAGTCTGCTCTAAGGCACACCGGTGATGAAATTGTATCAGGTTGTTTGAAATGTTACATCAAATATCCATTCACCATTCAAAAGTTATACTTGTCAGCCTTGGGTAAGTCCCCCCCCCCCTTTTTTTTTTTTGCTTTCTTTTTTGCTTTCTTTTTTCTGGTCTTTTTGTGAGAGTCTGCCATTTATTATTGTTGATTCTCAGTTGTTAGACAATTTAGTATAGTATAGAACTGAGCCTGGAATAAAGAGAAAATGTGATAAACACACGAACTTATTAGTAGGCAGTATACAAGCTAGTTTCTGATCCCAGCTTCAAAGATGTAGAACCATTGATAAGACTTTGAAATTGTGCCAAACTAAACACCCGCTGAATCCAGCTTACTACATACAATGAATGTATCGTAAGACGGTGAAAACGTGAGTGGACCAGTGTTTACTGAAGCAATATTCTACCATACCTTCCTGCGATATTCGATATTCACAGAAAATGAGGAAATGGAAGAGTCTCCCTTCCCACACGTTATTCTTTTTGGAGAAACTTATTTTCCTTTGGCTCGCACTTCTCTACAAGGTCACGTATGAAGGTGCTCAGGAGATTGTAACACGTGTTATTAGTCACCACCTTCCTCGCTTCCAATTTCCATGCTCATCGTCCGTGCACAATATATGAAGTACTTCCTAATCCATCTCACCGAACAGTTTCACCGGACCCGAAGTAGGAAGTCGACAACCACTTCTGAGCGTCTTTTCCAGATATCATTTCATGCATTCAGAAATCAAACTTCGTTTTTGATTATATGTTCATTTTCCTTTTATTATGATGATATCTCTGTCGCAGTTTGTCCTCACTACCTCGCACCAGTTTGGGGCTTTCCCAACCCATGCATCTGATTGCACACCAAACTCCGACAATGTTTTTGGTCCTTTCAGTGATTGTCGTTTCGATTTCACATTATATTTTGAGCAAGCTGTGCTTTCTGTTGTTCCCGCCATAATTATTCTCTTGGCGGCTCCTGGTAGAATATTTTATCTGTGGAAACAGAATAAAAAAGTTGTTAAAAACAATGATAGAATTCTCAAATTAGTAAGGACAATGTATAGAGAGTGAGCCAAGCTTATCATGAACCAGACTTTTCACATTGCTTCTGCACTGCTTCAATTGAGTCTGTTGATTCTGTGGGCGTTGTTCCCAGCAGTTAGGAGTCCAGTGTCACTTTTCTCAACAGCTTTGAACTTGTTTTCAGCAATGCTCATAATTCCATTGTCTCTACTAGAAAACAACCGTTCAATTAGACCATCCTCTTTGCTCTCAATTTTCTTCCTAAGTTCTGCTGTTTTGGATTCAGCTCAAGCTAGAACGCTGTATGTTAGAGATGAGAAGGCTGCGATTACTTGGGTGTTTATAGCTATCGTTTTACTAAAATATGTCTCACTGGTGACTGAGGGGAGGAGTAAAAGATCCTTTTTGAAAGCTGAGTATCGGCTTCTCTCGCCAGAGGCGACCAGTGGGATCATCAACCATAGTTTCCTATGGTGGCTCAATGAATTATTTAAGAAAGGGACTAAGTCCATCCTCACACCAGAGGATCTATATGAGTTAGATCCGATACTCACTTCTGAAGAAGTAGGAAAGAAACTGAGAGAAGCCTGGGACCAACGATGTAGGTGCTGGGCCACATTTGTTCATTGCACATAGCTAATATCTGGCCGTCTACAGCACTACCAGAAGGACGGTTCTCACTTGTACATGCAGCATGGAAAGCATACCGTAAACAATTTGCTTATTGTGTATTTCCACGGCTTTGTCTCATCGCTCTCATTTTTACTCAACCATTTCTCATCACAAGTGTGTTGAATTTACTGGGGAAACCGGAGAATGATAGAACTCGCAACGAAGGCTACGGCTTGATAGCTGCAACAGGACTCATTTACCTTGGAATCGCGGTAGGTTGAAAATACGAAAAGCTTTAGATTGCTGGCTGATTATGATTTAACAGATTTCTATGCTACAAAGTACTTATAGCCTTTTTCGGTTCACCACCATGTTTCGTGGCGGCATGATATCATTGATATATGAACGCACTCTTCGTCTCAAAGATAGTGTTATGACAGACTCTGCAGCTCTAAGCCTCAGTAAGAGAAATAAATATCCCCTCGTCTTTATTTTCATGAATATTAATTCACAAATTGTCAGTGAGTACTGATGTTAGCCAAATATCTGTTTGCCTGAATGAATTCAATGAGATCTGGTCTCGAGCTATTGAATTTGCAATCGCGCTCCCTTTGTTAACCAGACAACTTGGGTGGGTCTCTATCGTCCCATTAGTTATAGTCATTGGTAAGCAGATTCCGGAGAGTGAACATTTACTATACTCATACCAAGTAGGGCCATTTTACGGTGCTGCTCTTGTGGCGAAACATATGCCTGAGCGTCAAAAGACGTGGGCAGATGCTACACAACGAAGACTTGCAGTCACCAGCTCCATGCTACGAGATATGGATGGCCTGAAAATGATGGGATTGAATGAGGTGGTAGGGGAGACGGTTCAAAATGAAAGAATCTTAGAGACCAATAAAAGGAATCGTTGGGTCTGGATGGTAGTATGGCAAAATGCTATTGGTGGGTACCAGCCGAGTTTGGTGCGACTGTTACTAACTCGAACAGCGAATTCCCCCAGCGTGATGGTTCCTGCAGTGACATTTTCGGTATATGCTATTCAGGCATACTTACAGGGCACAGAGTCGTTAGATACGGTGCAAGCATTCACTAGTCTTGCATTAATTAGTCTTCTGACGGTACCCACGTCGAAATTGCTTGCGGCAGTCCCGAGCGCTGCCTCCAGTATTGGTTGTTTTGATCGAATTCAAAACCACTTGCTCTCCAAATCTAGAGTGGATGGCAGAGTGGTCTTACCCAAAAATTTGGCTTCAAATGGACTTTCTAGTTCCCAAGACGAGGACATACCAGATAACCCAGCCAAGACCCTGATGGTAGAAATAGAGAATGCAAGTTTTAGGCCAGCAACCAACGCGGAAATTGTACTCTCTGGGGTCAACCTTCAAATCCGTCCTGGTACTATAGTCATGATCACTGGCCCTGTAGGTGCTGGCAAAACGACGCTGCTCAAAGCCATTATTGGAGACATACCGCCAAATATGGGTGCAGTTTATGTCAAAACTAGAAGAATGGGTAAGTTTATTTCGATGGCTATCCATCCCCTTTTCTATACCAGCTTGAAATGTGTTGTGTGCCCACTGGTTGTCTGGGTCTATTTCAAATGTTGCTCATTTAGTGAGGATCCATGACAAGATTAAAAACAGTCTATCGATGGAAGAAGTATTAGATAGCTCATCCAGGGCCTTGGTATACATATACGATACTATGACCGTGTCCAACTGTGTAAGACAATGGGCAGCCTAAGTGGGTTTACAAATTATTTTGTACAGTACTTAGAATTGCATTGAGACCTCGAGCTGTGAAAATCAAGAAGCTTCTTCAATCATCAAGTTGACATGGCTGCGGTGACAGCACCTAGATCACGGGTTGCCATTGACATCCCAGAGACTTTCTAACTTTGTAGCAGCATACTGTTCGCAGTCACCGTGGCTTCAAAGCGGTACCATCAGAAAAGCAATATGCGGGGTGGTAGAAGATAAGCTGGTTAATGAAGAGTGGTACAATACAGTTTTAGATGCCGCCGCGCTGACATATGATTTATCCAATTTCCCTAAAGGAGACCTTACCATGATTGGTAGCCGGGGAATAACACTATCTGGCGGGCAGAAGCATCGTGTAGCTCTAGCAAGAGCTCTTTACTCGAAATGCGAGATTTTCATTCTGGATGATATCTTGAGTGCACTGGACAAGAAAACTGAGAGTGTGATTGCCGAAAAATTGTTCGGCGCAGAAGGCTTATTCCAAAGAATCTCGGCAACGGTTATCATGGTAACACATTCAAGTGAGTAATTTCTAATGACAAGAGCAGAAGATGAAGACCTAATCCGAATCTCAGCACAATACCTCCCTTTGGCACATCAAGTCATTGTTATCCCAGGGGGGCCTGGGCTCGAAATACAACAAGGTAAATATCGAGAGCTTCAAGAGTCTAAACTGCTCGTTGGATTAGCTGGAGAAGAAAGCTCCGAGAAAACTTTTGATGATACAAAAGCAGAACAGGTCCTTAAAACCTCTTCGGAGCTTACAGAATCTCTTGAGGCTCAGGATCTGAAGAGAAAGACTGGTGATATGGGAGTCTACAGTTACTACTTCCGGTCTGCTGGGTTGCTCCCAATATCCGTTTTCATACTCTTCGTCTTGTTGGAGGTGTTTGCTAGGAATTTCAGCAGTACGTAATCTGATTTTAAACATAATATCATAACTAAGTGCTCAGAAATCTGGCTGAAGTGGTGGACCGATGCCCACGGGACCCACATTGGTTTATATATTAGTATATACTTCCTCCTTGGTTTGCTGTTGGTAATTGGAATTGTTGGATATATATGGTGAGTTGGTCACTAAGCCTGTGATTATGCTTGATCTAACTAACCATAACAAGGGCTTGTATTATTTGGATTGGTGGTTCCACGGGTAAAAAACTTCGTAAGTTAAGATCTCCATTTCTTATTCATGTGGGAAGTGCAAATTTTTGCTATTTTGCAGACATTTACTACACGAGCCGTACACATCTAGAGATTTGCCGTTGACATTCTTGTTGCGCAACTTACCCACTCGTCGAAATCCAAACTGGTTAGAGAGCTGTGTTCGCAAATCATCAAACAATAGGAGACACCGACCATACACTTTCAAAGTTAAAAGAAATACTTCACAGTTTGATCTATTGCGGTCACTGATAGAACCGAAGAAGAAATCTAAAAAGCCCAGCATTTGGGCGAGTGTGTAAATGTCGTTCCAATAGTGTCAATGGCAGATCCCACGTGTATACCTCAAGAAGACTACATGTGAAATGCTACAAAGCTTTTGTATACCAAGCAGACTGATACAGAATACTCAGATCGAGTCCTCTTAGATAGTGTCTCAAAGTATGAGCTTCTGTTTACCATTTCGGAGAAATCGTCCTAACTGAGTCAAGGGCACCGGTATCCTTCTTCTCGCAGACTGAAACAGGATCCATCCTGAGTCGATTCAGCCAAGATATGTCTTTGATAGAGACCTCATTAGCATCTGGAGTTCTAATGACAGCAACAAATTTGTTAGGTACTTTAGGTGCGGCTGCACTTCTAGCTACCGGCTCCCCTCTTGTCGCTCTCACCACCCCTTTATTCGTTATGGTTGTATACTACCTTCAGCATATCTATCTGCTAACATCTCGCCAAATCCGACTCCTCGATCTAGAAATGCGAGGGCCGCTCTTCTCTCACTTCCTCGAAACAATAGAAGGCCTGCCTACAATTCGTGCATTTGGTTGGGAAAGACAATTCACAGAGACGAACATTCGTTACTTGGACGATTCCCAACGACCATTCTACTTTCTCTTCTGCGTTCAAAGATGGCTGTCATTGGTACTGGATCTCATGGCTGCAGCTATGGCTGTTCTAGTTGTCGGGCTAGGTATAAAATATCGACATCTGACCGATCCAGGATCTCTCGGAGTATCCATGACAAGTGTTCTGAACTTCAATGTCAGCCTTTCTCAATTTATTAATGGCTTCACCGTCCTTGAGACGAGTCTTGGTGCTATATCCCGCCTTCGCAACTTTGTCCGAAACACACCGGTGGAAGAAAAAGATGGTGAAGATAAAGAACCTCCGCCAGAGTGGCCATCTCGAGGGCTTGTTGAAATCAAGGACGTTGCCGTGTATCACAAGTACGGCTTACTCTCTTTACAATTATGGCCAAAGCTAATTTACAGTAGCCCAACCGCACCTACGCTACAAAATGTAACATTGACTTTTCTCCCCGGCCAGAGAGTTGGTATTTGCGGTCGGACTGGAAGGTTTGTAGTGACCATATTTCTGCTATCATACAGGCGCTTACTCAAAGCTTACAGTGGAAAATCTACGCTTCTATCAACTATTCTCCGTACTATCGATATCGCCGCTGGAAGCATCTCAATTGATGGTGTAGATCTATCTACACTCCCACGTACCACAATCCGTCATCATCTAACGGTAGTCCCTCAATCCCCAATTCACATCCCAGGCTCCGTCCGGCAAAACATCGATCCCCTTTCCCAAGCAACCGACCTAGAGATAACTTTCGCCCTTCAAAGAGTACGCCTCAACGATATTCTCCAAGAACGTGGCGATCTCTCGGCAGAATTCCTCCCAGACTCCCTTTCCAAAGGCCAAGGACAGTTACTAGCATTAGCTAGAGCATTGCTACAGAAGAACAAAATTATTCTACTTGATGAAGCTACTAGTAGTGTTGATGCTGAGACTGATCGTGTTGTGAAAGAGGTTGTTAGGGAAGGCTTTAAGGGTTGTACGGTAATCACGGTTGCACATCGGCCTGCGACTATTTTAGATTCTGATATTGTTGTTGTTCTGGAAAACGGGAAGGTGGTCGAGGTTGGGGAACCGGAAGAGTTGATCGGGAGGGAGAGCAGGTTGAGGAATTTGTTAAGGGGAGAGAAATGATTGTTTTGTAGTTTGGAACGAGCTCGGAATCTCAGTGGTTTGGTGTGAGGACTCAACGTCCAACACACGTTCCTTTTAGCAACTAGTTATATTAGATAAAAAGTCTCTTGAACCTTTTAGAAGAATAAGATACTTTTACCTAGACAGATTTCACCCTTTGTGAGGTCTGATATTTGGCTTGCTATATTTTTCCTTATATTATACTTTCTACTTTAAGCAGCTCAATTGTAACATACTAGACTCGAATTTAACCATACATTCAAACTCCCAAGAAACAGTCATTTCTGATTCAACGTAGATTTGGAGGATGGTAAGAGAAAGAAGTTAGCTTCTGTAAGGAGAACGGCCGGTTCGTGTCTAATGAGCTAGGCAGAAATACTTGCCCGGGCCTTTGTATGCCCTTAGCTTGAGAAAAAAGGAACGGCTTAATTGTGCTATGAGTCGTGCTCTCGCTCGCACGTAAGTGCCACATGTAATTCGCAACGTTCTTTGTGTTACTTTACTCCACAGCATGCCGACTACTTCTCAGTTGCTGACAGGTTGGCTCCTAAGCTCCAGGCGACGTACCACAGCGTATACCAAGCAGGGAATTGCATTGCTTCTTCCTGCTCAGCGTGGCTGGCTGCATGGCTGATGGTGTGAGGCTGGTGAGGCGAGCCATCAAAGTAATGAATGCTATGCCTTGACACGAATGCATTACCGCCGTACGGATTGTACTCCGTAAGGAAAGAAAATGCAATATTGTCCGAAAACCCAGGGGCCAGGGTTGAAGGCGTAGGTAGCGGTAACCCTATGCCAGGAACAAGTTCATTCTATCGTGTTGATCATTTCATGCGCTTGTCTGTCTTATTGCGGTGATCCTGGAAGGGTACGAGGCGTGGCATGAACGGAACCTACAAAAGGAACGGTTATAAGCAGGATCGCTACCAACCTAGAGACCGGTAACCTCGCTTTGACTACGCCATCTACCCAACGGACGGGTTAAGTGACCATAATAAAAATATACTCGTAGACGGTGAGAGTGAGGTGAGATGAGATGGAATGAGAAGGGTGGAAAGTACAGTATGGTGTGAAGGGGCGGGAAGCAACAACCACCCCAGTCCATGAAATATTGGTGACCACGAGTTGCCCACCCGGTACG
>Ga0247734_1000874_pt1 | contig 24392 bp, 24 predicted proteins | sample UWRJL103311B2_FD_180933 | JGI IMG/M metagenome (GOLD analysis project Ga0247734, IMG submission 180933) | Plant litter microbial communities from Arlington Agricultural Research Station in Wisconsin, United States - UWRJ-L103-311B-2 | ecosystem: Environmental > Terrestrial > Plant litter >... | reverse complement strand
AGGCACAGGTTTCTTTTCTTCTATGCCCGGTCGGTCAAAAGTCCTTGCCTGTCATCACCACGCCCCCGGGTCCTCTTCAGCCCCCCCTTTCCCCTTCAAAGTCAAAATACACGGGGGGAGGAGGGAGGAGGGAGGAGGGGGGGATAAATGCGTGACAATCTTCTAGAATGAAAAAAGAAAATATAAGCCATGGGGTTTTTGGTAATATCCGGGCTGTCTGTCACGCGACAGCAGATGGAGATGGAGATGGAGATGGAGGGAGCTGAAAGGTGAAGTAAAGCAAAGGATAGTATAGGATAGGATAGTATAGTATAGTATATTATAGTACAGATAAATGAATGGTAGCAAGAATAGCATATGTTCTACTACTACTACTACTACTACTACTATCACTACTACTATCACTACTACCATCACTACTATGTGTAAATGAGTACATAAACATTCATGTAAATAACTGGTAAAAAGATTAGCATAAATAACTAATCACATTAATGCCTCACCATATACAGTACTTCAAAACGAGTGTATTATTTACAGTATCCCCCCCAATATCCATAGGGAGCGAATACTCCGTAAAGTCCCATCGCATAGAGACTAGGAGAGAGCGAGAGAGCGTTGACGAACCATTCCGGTGAATAATTGCAGCGACACCAACAACGGCCCTTCGTCCAATCACCATCAGCCCGCATCCCCCCATCCCACAATCCCCAGAAAAGATAACACCAGTCCCAACACAGCATAGCCCCGTGTGCTCCACCCGTCCCGCCCCTTCGCTCATTTACTCTCTTATCTTTGCGCACCCACACCCACACGATGAGATTTGGCAAGGGTCTCCCGGGCCAATCAGATACCATGGCGGTTTGTCATTTTCATTTTCACTCACGTACCGTTTCTCCTGTAATAATGTGCTTTCGTAACTAACTTCGTAACTGAATGGGACCGGCAGCCCTGTATGACCGGTTTGCTACACCTGCACCCCGGAGCCTGGTCCCTACAGCGACAGAAACTGTACTAGCCTTGCCGATGCGTAATGTGGAAACAACCGGGGGGAGAGGGCAGTCCTGGGATGGGCCTTGGCGATCTTGGCTGCCGCTTCTCGGCGACGCGGGTGAATGTGTGAATGTGATGTTACTGTACGCGAATGGTTTTGGAATTGTTACGTACCGCTTGTACTGTATTTACTTACGACTGTTTTTTGTATGAGAGGGGAACTTTGCTGCTTGTATGGTAGGTATAGTTTGGAAAATACATATATATATATATACATATAGTTTTTATTTCATAGCGTCCCATTGCGATCGGAAGAAGTAGTTGCTTGATGGTGTGGTGGTGGTGGTGGTGGCGGCCAGAGCGATAGATAATGATGGACTGATTCTTCTTCCACAGAGAGGGATGCGCGGCATGTGCCAATTAATGGAAATATGGTCACATACAGGATAGTGTAGTTTGCAGTTTAAAGTAACCGTGGGAATTACAGTTCCGCTAACAAAATTTCAGAGAAGAATCCAGGGTTTGTAGGATTGCGGATGGCTTGCAGTATGGATGCAGGGCCATACATATCTCACCGGCCATGCCGACTATCTTTTTTTCTTCCTCTCTTTCTTCATTTCTTTCTTCATTCTTTCGATTGAGGCTGGGTTTTGAAACAGGGCGCGTGATATGTCGTGGCGAGATGGATGGGCCGGGGATGGATGGCGGTTTCATCTTTTCATCTTTTCTACTTTCATTTTGGATTTATATATGTGTGGAGAAGATATGCGGTGGAAGTCGTAGTCGGGGGGTCCAACATTATTCGCAAGAGTGTAAGAGTGCAAGAGTGTAAGAGTGTGAGAGAGTGAAGTGACTGGAGAAGGGGAAAGTGATAAGAGAGAAACAGTTTGTGTGTATGCGAAAGTGACCGAGTGACTGAGTGAGTGAATGATTGAAAATAAACGAGTAAAACTACGAAGAAGGAAGTGGTGAGCAGTGTTCTACTATCTATGATTTTATTTTATTATTCATTTTATGCTCTATGAACTTCTGCTTCCCTTTCCAATCGTCAAAGACACCCTTATATCAGTACAAATCAGAAGAGCCAGCAGAGGTAGAACTTTAGTAGGACCAAAAAGAGAAGTCAAGTGAGCAAAACCTTTACTTCCAATCTGTAACGTTCTCTAAACTTTGATATATATTGTTTCTTCTTTTTTTCTTCTTTTTCTTTTTAGTCCCCCCTTGTATTTGTCATAGTCTTTTTATATACTTTCTAGCTTGCCTATAAGAAGAGCCTGCGTATTGTAACAGCACATGCAAAGCTTCAGAAAGCCCACAACCCATCTCATCGGTACCCGACATATGCACTGTACATACCCGATGTCAGTCAGAGCTGCATGATTAGCAAAAAAGAAAAGATAATTTATCCTGAGCTAGGGTCTTCCCAGTATTGCCCCCCTTACATATTGAAACTATACCACATACCTCTACTATACTATGTTGCCCTTTTTTTAAGTTATAATATAGTTATACCTAGTTCTATGGTTTGTATCGTTGGGCCTGAATTTCCAAGCGGATATCTTGTCTCAGATGTTTTCATGCGTTTGCAATGGTTGGTAGGTTAAAAGGCAGTTTTCTTTGCTTTTTTTTTGAGTGGGACATTTGTTATTTGGCGCAGTATGTTATCATGCATGATTTGGTGCATAGGATTCTCATTTCTTTATAAAGTGGAAAGGAGAGATTTTCGTTGGTAGAGGCAGTATTTTGTGACTAGGATATCCTTTTATATCTTGATTTGTTTCTCTTTTTGGGGGTCACGCTCTAGTATACGTACAACAAATTCAAAAGCATGTACAGTACAGTACAAAGATTCAGATCTCATGCATTGATACTAAAACATAAGAAATGGACCATGTCTCTGGTCTCAGGTATATCTTTGCTTTGCATAACTTTAACAAGACACTGTTAAGTGCTAAATTTCAAATTTAAAAGATAAGGGAGCTAACTCTATATGACTCTCAGGTATACGAGCACGTAAAACACATTAAAGTGACACCAGTAGCTCACCATGGAATGTTCAACTATTCACTTTCAAGGAAACAAAGATGGCTTATGAACCCTCACTATAATTTTACTATATGGATGCTTCCAATCCAATATCAAGCTAAGCTGTCTCAAGTCCTTGTTTCATTTAAATATCTGCAAAGTTTGGGAAAGAAATCCGTCACTCACTTGTCAGGTAACACAACACACAACCTTATTAGCCCCACTTTGTCAAGGTCATTAACCGAACTGTTCAGCCTCGTAGCCTTGCTGTCATTTGACATCAGCAATTAATCACTTCATTCTTTCGGGACAGCGAATACAAAAATCTCCATTTGCTTAATGTCGAGTTTGCGCATTTTATCAAAATGCCTCGCTCCGGGGGAAGGGAGTTCAAGGAGATCAATGTAGCAAATTTCTCAAGCCAGCAGCCAATCGACCGGGTAAGCTATTCCTGCCCTGCCCGGCTTTTCAACAGCTATCATTTCCACACCCTCCCTAGAGCTTCTTGAATATCGCTGGAAGTACGAGACTGACACAAAACAGTATCCGGATATGGGCAACGGTGAAGCAAACGACAACCAGGACGATATCGAAGATGACAATCTGGAGCTCCCCGGTAGTCCTCCACGCTACTCTCGCTGGCGCTGCAACTTGACTGCTTTATCCAGGAAATTCAACGTAGGCAGTTTGAGTTGGGGCAGACAAATCGATGCTAACTTATGCTCAGCTCTACTTTGTTGCCGTGAAAGACAAGCTTCATGTTACCATCCCGCGGAACCTGAAGCAATTCATACCTGGACAGCCAGATCTGATTCTTAACCTCCCTCGAAGTTTTGCTGCACATGCGGTTGGCGGGTACATCGATGAGATATGGCCGCACTGTGTAAATAATATGGTGGTTGGCGACTTGGGGACTTTTGAAGTGCTGTTGATGGCTTGCGAGTTAGTTGTGATCTTATACCAGCGCCTTTTGCTTCAGAAAAAAGTTTTGGGTTGTTTCTAGGATACTCTGTATCTTCGACTACCATTTCTGAACTCAATAAGCCCGTTCCTTGGTCATTTTCAGTCCTTCAAGTACATATTGCTAAGTTTAAATAGTGATGGAGATGTACTTGTGTACTATACACATCTCCTACATAGGGAGGTTATGCATCGCGAGGATTCTTCCATGCCTTCGGTCAAGCCGTAAGTTTTCTTCTTCATTCGGAGACTCCTATACTAATTTCAAAAGGCTATTTCATGAAAATGTGGGCAGCAGTGCTTGGGGTTTGGCGATTCACTCTCGGTCTAGACTAATGGCAGTTTCCTCGAACCTCAAACAAGTATCGGTTTTTGCGTTCGGTGTTGTTGGTAGTGAGAATCCAGTCATGCCATATCAACTGTAAGTCCACCTGTACGCAACTTGCTATTGACTCTAATTGCGTTGGGAATCATGAACCTATGATAATTTCTCGATTTTCCTAGTTAGTGCTGATTAATTACGTAGGAAGTATCCTCGAAAACATCTAAACTTTGACCGATTTGAACGAGAAAACATGTATAGCTGTCGTATAGTCATTCCACTTGATGGTGATAATGTACCCTCAGTAGATTTTGCTAGCGGGAAAGACGGCGAAGCTCACGCAATTCTTGCTGTCGACATACGTGGTACTTTGTACATTCTTGGACTCTGGGACACCTACCAGCACAGAATTCCTAGCATTTACAAAACGGCGGAACCCGCTCCGCTACGAAGTGGGCGCACGTAAGCTCTCCAAAATTGGGGCAATGCAACGTGTCCCGATTTCTATTGTTGTGATTGTCCTTACGCTTATTAAACCATCCTAGGGGCTGGGGCGTACTCGCTATACCGCTGAGTATGTGCAAGAAAACGAAGAGGCCTGAAGATGCACTTGGTATACGTAAATCTGAGCTAAGTAAGTTACCGGACAATCAAACACAGTGTAGCATGTACTCACACCAACCCAGGGGAGAATTTGTATGCAGGATTTTTGGGAGAGAAGGTTGAGACATACTTTGATAACTCGAATACTATACGATCGGTAAAAGATTCGTCCATATACCACCCAACAATGACTCAGTCAGAGGATTCGTCATCCGTAAGTCCGGAGCCCCAAGATTCGGTGCTTGTTCCAGAGGATGACAGTAGAGGTAAGCATCTTTCCGCTACTTTTCGCTGAATTATATCACTTGACCCGGTGGAAAATAACATCTCGCAGTTGTACAAAAGCTAGTGATACGCAATCCAACAGGCTTATCACTTGATGAGCTAAGACAAAGGTACCATTGCGTGCTCAAAATTAGCAAAAAGCCACTAGTTAATAAATACCAGAACGGAAACACAACAAAAAGAAGAGATCGAAAGAGATCTACTTCGATTTCAATATATAGTCAACTTCATGCCTCAGTGGCTTATACCGGGTCAAACTGGGGACAACCAAGAGCTCTTACAAGCATTCTTGGACCATAAAATGGGTCGCGTGCCAAAATATATGGAGCATAAGAAGGAACCGGAATATTTCCTGCCTGACTATTGCGCAATTCTTAGAATCCATGCTTTGGATATCGAGCTTATACCACCAGCTGATGTTATGCCTCGTACACTTTGTGAGTACCATGAGACTAGTATTCCCTTTCAATGGACCTGGCTGGTCAACTAGACATGTTTTGTTTCTCAAATCATTATACATTCGAGATCTGATCAATTGGACCAAATTGAAAGTCACTTTTAGATCTGGCTTCTGAAATTTCCTTTGGCCACGATAATATTTAAATTTATTTCTATGATCTTTTCTTGACGTTCTAACTAATACATTTTACAGGCAAACAAATCGTGAAACAGCAGTTGCCAGACGGACTGAGGCATTTGTTAATGCCCTACGAACGACTCTGTTTCAATGTTTCCATACCAGAACTCTCGATTGTTGTTGTAGCATCGCAAATCGGTCGTGCCGCCGTCCTCACGGTAAGCACATATATATGTTTTCTATACTAGACCACCGATATACTTATTCTATCTTTCTTTCCCTTCAGATCACTAGACCCGAAGACAGCTTCTCTAGAATCGGCCCCGTCGTGACTTTTCGAATAGAGTGCTTCCTGCCCCTCGCACAGCATGAACATGAGAAACAAGGACATAGACCGATTTGCCCTCTTCTAGTAAGTTCCGTCAAAACTAAATCCCAGCCCGCACAACCGAGCTAACGATAATGACAGGGCATCGCTGTTGCCCCTGTTCAGGGAGAGTGCCATACTCCGCATCGCCGTAGACGATGGCGACTGTTACTTCACTATTACAACTCTACGATTCTCAGCTACGAGCTAAGCAGAGACGATGATAATGACTTACTTGTACTATGAAGGGAAAGGGTTTCTTTTTCCGGTTTCCATGGAAATGGAGTTAAGCATGCATGGCAACTGTTGGGAATGGGTAGCATAGCGCTCGGTCTTTTATGTAAAGTACATGAGGCGTAAGACATATGGGGCGGCTACCTAGTACAAAATGAAGCGTCCTGATCTTTTTTTGAGCATGTCATAGTAGTTTGTGGAAGCTACTACCTGGTGTTTGTATGGATATCTGCCTTCTTGAAAGGCAGCTTGGCCAAGAAAATACTCCACAGGTCAAAAATGACTTTTGCATATATAAATAAGCCCCCCTTTTAAGCGGATAAAAGACGGATTCTTCAGCTACAAAGCAGAATTGAAGTATCCCTAAGTCTAAGAAAAAGAGTAACCTCTTGTTTCTACTAGTGATAGTAGTTGAGGTTCTCCTCAAATAACAACATCGTTAACAAAACATTCCTCCCCCACTAACCCCAAATATGCATCCTCCTAAATAACAGACCTTTTTCACTCACGCTTTTACCCTCCCTTATTACCTCTTGCCAAAATCAGCTGTCGCTAAACCTTCTAAATTCTATCTCCTCTAGCCTCGTTTCCCAAACGAATGTTCTCCAGCCTCCCTCGTCCTACCAAAGTGACACCTAGGAAGAATCATCAGAGTAGAATCTAATAGCACACAAATAATTAAGCTTTTAAATATGTTGATAAAGGGTGGTGGAAGCTCGACATCTCATCTACGAGCAAGAATGTCTGTATTTGAGCAAAAGAATGAGGGTGTTGCACGTGACATGAACTGCCCCTGATTTTTTAGCGAGCGAAGAAAAGGATGATCTGGGGGGTTTGTACTCCTAAGCTTCACAACTCCCTATGTTTAAATGGTTGATCGAATTTGGATTTGTTTGGATACAGTAAATAGAACACCTTATTTCGGCAAATTATGAATCCCCCCCCCCCAACCATTCAAATATGCTTGAGTGTCCTGTAGAATTTAACACAGATGATATATAGCCCTAAACCTGAAACCACACTGTAAATTACATATTTACTCGTCTGCTGATATCGTCAAAAGGGTGACTGGATGGCAAACGACTGCGTTGTTGCTCAAGTCTCCTTTTCTTTCTTCGAGCTGGACCTTAGCTTCCGGAGATAAACCAAGTTTGGCAAAGCCACCCTGCTTTCCGTTATTCCCTCTTCAGTTACCATGTTGTCAAACATCACCAGATCCTCTAATCTAGATTCTCTAGCCGTCCAATCTTCCAAGGCATCAAGAAGGCAATGAGGCTCGGTCCACGATGAGCCGAAGTCGACAATATGGGGCCCCTTGAAGTTCTCTGCTCGGATGTCCCTATTGTAAATCTTAAAACCATTGAGATCCTTCACGTTTCTCAGTGCTGCCTTAAAATTGCCTTTATTGATCGGTTTATTCTCAGGCGCTAGGTCTTTGACAATTGCACGAATTCGGCCTCGCCCCCCAGTTGCTCGCCGTAGTTTTTTGCCGAGAAGGTTACTTCCCATATCAACACCTTGTTCTTGGAGATGCCTTTCATCCTTTTTGCTCAAGAAGATATATCCATGGCACTTCACTACTAACTTTGTCCTGCTTCTTAGCTCTTTTTGGCATTCCTGTATCCGACCATATGCGCGGCACTCCGCGAAGAACGGATCCGTGTAAAATAGGATCTTTTTCAGCGCATATGAGTCTCCCAGTAGCGGACCCCAATAGTACTTCAACTCAGTAGGGTTGAAGAATTTGAACTAGATAGTGACAGGTCAATGATGGATATATTGGCTTCCAAGTGATGATTACTTACCACCTTGAGAGCATAAACTTTAGATTCGATCTTTACTTCAAAGACAGAGGCTTGAGTACCCGACAAATCTGTTCTGTCTACGTCCAATCTTCGACCCCACTCTATTGCAGAATTTTTATGTTTGAATGCACCCAGCTTGGGTCCTGGACAAGATGGCAGTAGCGACTTGGCTTGGCGTCTACGTCCAGCCATATTCAATCCTGAGAATTGGGGTCTTTTGTTAATCGATAAGTCGGTGTGCGTGCTTGGGCAGCAGAGATGAGTCACTTCAAGGCACCAGTCTAAGTGCCTCCATCGTTATCTACTTATGTCTTATTGAATTTCAGAGTAGGTGGTGAAGATTGCAACCATCATGCGATGCGACCCCCGTGTGCCTGTCGAAAGCGGGGTTGCTGCCAACCATCGATGGGGAAAGTTGTAAATTGGCGCAGCAATTGTTGGATATCTTAACCCACATGCTGATATTACTATGAGTTGGGTAATTAAATTCAATTTATTTGGCCTGTTTTCATGGGGCTGCATCACAATGGAGGGTCAAGGTGTGGCCATATTTGTGATGGTCCAAATACACGCCGGCGCCTGCGCAGAGAAGAACAAAAGTGATAAACTATACTACAGCTGAGTCTTTGAGGCTCCTTTTTTTTCAACTAGACAAGATTCACTAGTTACGATGGAAAGACCAATACTAGCCAAAGCACCAGCTAAATCGATTCTGGAATTTCTCACCACAGAAAACTGCCAAATCGAAAATCAAACGCCAAACAGTAAAAGCCTAACCTCCAAACGAACCTATTACCATCCAAAAAAGCTCAAAAAATGGGATGAATTCAATATCAAAACCATGGAAGAGATATACAACGGAAAGCTCATGGAAGAGGCTCGGAAGAAGGATTGTAACAATCTGTTCTTCCCAATCCTCGACCCCTTTGACTGTATGGTGAGCGACGAATCTGGAACATTGAACGTTTTGATTAAATGGACCAATACTATCGTTACGAGAGCTCTCCGCGCTGTTGAACATACCCTTCATCCGTCCATCTGGATAGCAAAGAGAGGTGGTACCAAAATGAGTGGAGGATGGGCTTCAAAATCTCAATCTCGGTTGAAGCCTGATGCTGGTGCAGTAGCTGCGTGCGACAAATCGCAGTCTGTGGAAAGGCTACCGAAAGATTACAAAACAGCGAGTAAGTGGAATAGCGAGCATTTAAGAGTGGAATTCCTAGACGAAAATGGCGATTGGAAAGAAGGTGCCACAAAGGACAACTATACAATGCCCATAGCACAGGTATATACTTATTGTCTTACTTCGGGATGCCGTTACGGTTGCATTGTATCTACTAGTGAAGCTTTTATCTTCAGAATCAAGCCACTAGAGACTAGACCAGGTGAGACAACATGATGGAAACCAAAAGATTTAGTTATAAAAGCTAATTACTTCGAGGCAAAACTTCCAAGTTGAAAAACCACTTGGCCCAGAATGGAGTCATGGAATTCGTTTCTATTCCATGGGAGAAGCACAATAAAGAGCACCAAGGCGAGATCAAGGAATTAACGATGAACCTAGCGCTCTGGTTTGTCCACATTCTTGCCGGAAATAACCACAAACTTGGCTGGAGTTATCCTACGCTCCTCACTGAGAAGCTCGCCACTCATCATGTGAGCAGTCTTAGCATGCCCAATGCTGAAGCAAATTACTGTGGACCGGATGAGTCTCAAGACATGCCAAATTTAAGTTTTATATCTTCTGCATCAAAACGGAAGAGAAGTATAGGATCTCCATGCTCTGAAACTCAAACATCATGCCTTCAGGTAGGCCACAGCTTTCTGCCGGGTGATCAATCCCAGTGGCGCTGACTTTCTGAAGCAGGATAGCGGGAGTGATACCGAACCAAGCACCGAAGATGAAGAAGTTGGTTTTGCTCGACAGTCATTCAACAGTAGCCGAAGCTTACGAAGTCGAAGCATCAAAAAGCGATTAAGGAAATATTGAGTAGTTGGATAGCTCCTTACGATTCTGTGCTTCTCAACTATCTATAAATGCCTATCTTTGTACTTCGCAACTTGCCATGTTTCTTTCTCGACTATTACATCTTTGGTCCATATGTATTAAATTTTGAATGCTTTTCGTCAAAATCTACTTTGAGTCCGTGCTACTGTCTGCAAACAAAGGTTGAACAGTCCTCAAAGACAGAAACTTGAAGGAATTCTTGCCTCATTCAGAGCAGAGTTAAATCTGGGGGTAACCAAGGGTTATCAAAAACTTGTGACTTTGACATATTTTATCCACTCTGTTCGATTCACTGCGTTCCATCTTAAATCACATTTTGTAAGTTCACAAGAGAGGCAAAGAATGCAATAGCTTTTAAAGGAAACGGAATACATGCCCATAAAGTTATCTAACTAGGCTCATATAAACTAGACATAACTTCAGCCAGCCGTATTTGGGCATCTTGCGGTTCCCAGTCAACCACAATCCGCTCTTTAGACTCCTCCATCTTCCTCTCGACAAACACCTCCATAGCATCTCTCTCTTTCTTGCTCAGCAAATGTATCCTTGTTTTCCAAAGGTCATCCTTAGCTGTCTCGGATCTAGCACCAAAAAACCTCTCATCTAGGAATTTCCAAAATATGTTATCAAAAGCCCAGCTTTTTTTGGCTGCATAATTAAGCCAAAACCGACCGGTCTCCCAACTCTCTTTCATATGAGTAGACAGACAAAAAGGGACTGAGCCAGACTCCATTCTACCTTCAACTTGCTTCATCGCCGCTAGCCAAGTTTTCAGACGCAGTTCGTAGACTTTAGCCCAATCTTCCATGCCGAATTCCCACATTTCAGGCACTTCAAACAGGAGCCACCAAGGGGGGTCGAGTATGAACTGTGAAGGACCAAAGTAGGAGAATTCCCAATCAATAACCGAAATGATGTCCTTCGAATCATCTATCAGAATGTTGCCTGCACGAAAGTCATCGCACCAAAGCCGGAAAGAATCTGAACCAGGAGGAGCTGCCAAAAGCGTTGAGGAGTAGTTACTGGCTTGCGAAGACCAGCTGTCATCTGCAAATCCAAAAGTCGAGAGACGGCCCTGTTTCGCTAGTTTGTGGAAAAGGTAACGGGCCACGTATCTATTGCGACAATCGTCTTCCGAAGACACAAGATCGTTGTGTTGGAAAACAAGTTGTGCCCAATGCATTTCGGCTAGAGCAATGTACCAATCGTCGGCAGAGTCATACGTTTTGTCTTGTGGGGGAAGAATTGCACGAGGGATGTTGGCAAGTTGGATCATATTGCTCATATTCATGCTAAGAGGTCGTCCTTTGATAGCGTAAGTTGGTTCATCAACCCCACTCCCTTCAACTTCAGCCAGAGAACCAATCCGGGGGAAGTTCAATTTAGAAAGCTGGAGTAAATATGTTGCCACTTTGACATCGTACTTCATGTGCACTTCTTCAGAGATACCTGGGTCCAAACAATAAGCCGCATCAGGGTCTTTGTTAGGGAGTCTCAGCTCGTGTGACAATGTTAGGCAGTTCGTGATATGTTGTATAATAAGAAATGGCCCTAATTCGGAATCAAAGCCATGATGAAATAGTTGAGGGATTGGAATATTTGTCCTATTTGCCACATACTTCATGATTGCAGCCTCTGCGACGACTTTCTCATGTGGAAACTGACAAAGCTCTGGACAGGGCAATCGAACCATGACGTCTAAGGAAGTTTCTTCTAGATGGATTTTGTATAGAACATTATATCCACCAATATGCACTGGAGACACAAATTTCGCAGGTTGCCCAAACTTCTGTTCTGCCAAAGATGCTGCAAGTAGACAGGTTTGGGTGTATCGAAGGCGCCTTTGTGATTTTTCCCAGGCTTCATCGTTTTTATCCCAGACAAGATTGTCGAAATCTGCTCTATCATCTTCCACCATTCTCGAATTTGGTTGTCGTCTTAGATGGGAACGGATGATTTCTTGGCAGGTGGACTTTTAAATAAATACTTGAAATGATGAGCTTCACAGATATTGATGTTTATCATAACCAACGTAGGACTTACTGTCCATAGTTTATAGCGATAAATAAAGCATGCTATGATTGAAACACCGTCTTACCCTAGTGTTGGTGTTTCGATGTCTTCCTGCGATGATAGCTGTAGCCTCAAGTTATGTAATAGGAACGATGATTGGTCAATGTATCATGCACACTTCTACCAAGCGCACTTTGGCGTGCGTCAAGTCAATCTTGACGTTAAATATATGTGAGAAATGAAGATGGTCACAATTCGTTAAGCTTTGATAGGTTCAGGAAACCGTGAGTTGGATAGACACGGAAGTTAGCGCTAGGATTTGCCGGAAGAGACGAAGGACCCACCTTTCACTTTGCTGGGTGAGTGAAGGAACAGTACACAGGTACTCACAACGTGACTGATAGCGTTTAAAAACAGTTGGTGTATCAGTTCTTGGTTAAATACTCAACTTTGGCTCTATAATCGGGGGCCGCGACTATTAATAGAAGCTCTAATGTTACCTCCCAATATAGGTAGGTCATGTGATTCATAGCTGAGTGTGAGTGAACGTAGCCCAGAGTGACAACTGTTACCTAGAGGTGAACAGATTTGTTTATTGTGAAAAGTTAGCAATACTCGCTGTTAGTTTAGAATTTCACATTTAGTATCGCGAGTCCAGAGTCATGAGAATCGTTGGATTTATTTCCATTGATTAGACCAATTGAACTAAAAATGGACCGACCTGATGACTTTAGATATAGCGTGGTTCTTTCAACCTTCAGGCTTGATCCACGAAATTGTATCACGTAACAGACAGTCGCATCAGTAACAAATCTTGAGAATCTGTTGTGAAATTCCAACATTCGAAATCGGTCAGTTGGTTACCACCATAACACAATCCAGTTTCTCAAACAACCTATGTGGTCTATCCAACAATACTGAGCCAACCCTCAGTCTCGGACAAAACTATTGGCGGCGTTAATTTAAGGCGGCAATAATCAAGAGAGGATAATAGACAGGGGGTTGTTACCTTTGCAAATCCAGCTTTCTTTGGGGAATGAGTATAAGAACTCAAGGTTTTCCGAATAGAATACCCTCAGAGCAACAGCAATCACACCACACATTAACCCTCCAGCTGAGACTCGCATTCAACTTTATCAACCGCATTTTCTCTGCACCAATCTTCTCCAGCAATCTTCTTCAGCAATTTATCATCTCATCTCCGTCAAGTAGTACAACTACGTCGACCGAGTAGGTACGGGAAACTTTTAAGAAAAGCATAATCTAGTATTACCTCACTGACCTTTTGGCAGACATCCTATCACATCCTCTCTTCACCATGTCCGGACAAGATTCAAAAGACAGGGATAGCGAGAACAGTTTGGAAAAATCGTTTAAGATTGAGGACGTAGTGATCAAAATGGGGGATGAGAGCAGGCGCCGACGTCAACAGGCAAAGGCCGACAGGGAGGCAAAGGAGGCGGAGGAGAAGAAAGTGGCTGACCAGGCTGCGTCTCTGAGGGCCGGAGACGCCAGTAGAGAGAAGCGCAGGAACAGATAGATCGGCTTGAGACACGAGAGACGCATTTGTTACTCCCAAGGTAGAATATGGGCGTTCTGCTATCTGGACCTCCAGAATGGGACCAGCAGACTATCGGATGGGCCTGTATAGTGCATCGTCATGGGGGGTTTCTTTTGTAGAAAGATAATGCTTGTATATGTCTATCACGCTCATTATCAGCAATTGATTTATATCGTAGTAAATGATAGTTTTGAAGTAAAACACGGTCTATCGAACTCACACCCTTCGATCTGTAGATCATGAGAGGTTAACTTAAGATTACTTCTTTTCTGAGTTGCGGCTAGTAGAGTGTGATGGAAACAAAATCAATCCAGAAATACCATAGTTGCTTTGACAAGATCATATTTTTTAGTCACTTTAGCATAAGGTTGGTTAAGAAGCGGAGCTCTTAGAGGAGTCGGAAGGAAATCCTAGTTTATCCATTTGTGTTGCGAATAATGAATAGTCTTATGTGAATTTGAGCTAGTCTTGAGTAATATATAAAGCAGCGTTTGCGATCACTCGAGCTCTTCTTCATCTAGCTGCAGTAACATCTCGCGTTCTACATCTCCGTTAGCACAATAAGATCAAATACTGCAGTTGAAACATACCCCACAACTCATTTGCTCTCTTGCAAATATACTGTGCTTTCAACAGTAGCTTCTCATGGTAGTTCTTTTCATCTTGCCCTTCCGCCCTCAATTTCTTCGGTTGCGCCTGCAAATAATAATAAGTCTATCTTACTCGGACAGAGCGGAATTAGGAATAAATGTGACAAACCTGCAATAATACGGGCAAGATATCCTTCGGATCAGCTGCAGCTATCGAAGCTACGCTTTTGTATCCACTTTCCCAAAAGACGCGAGCGGTACGGCTCTTGATGTATGAGATTTGTGCTAGGGCAAGCAGATCAGCCTTTGCTCCTGCAATTCGTTAGTACACCGTTCACCCCAAGATTTCCAATCAAGACTGATGGAGATTCACATACCAGCCTTTAGCCTATCTGAAAAATGGTCAAGCACAGCAGCCAGTGCACCCCAGTTCATCCGCTGGCAGAATTGAACCATCCCAGCTGCAAATCCATGACATGTTTGAGCCAGGTTCTGGACTATTCCTCGGGGCAAGTCGTATTTACGTGCTACGGCATGGATGGGCATCTCATTGCACAAGTCGCGGAGTTGCAGGGCTGAGTAGAAGCGTTTGTATATTCGAGCAATCTCGATTTCTTCGGGAGTAGATTCTTTCATTGTGCCGCCTTTCGCCCTAGGGATCTATCAGCTGTAAATTTGATTGTTGAGTTGAATTTCTTACATTTTATTGAGTATCGTCGGCTTCAAGCCTATGAAACTCAACGCTCGCATGTTGCTTTCATCGAATGCTTCCACCTCTAATAAGAAGATCTTCCAATTTATGGCCGATTGTGTGGCTTGCACAGGAGTGAAAGCGTAAAGCACGTGCATTTCGCCGTCCATTACAAAAGCCTGAAGCGCTTTGCTCAATTCTTTGTGAACAAATATACCATCTTCAGGAGCTAAGGATGAGGCGACAATAGCTTGACCTAGCGTAGTAGCTTGTAATTCGAAATTGTCCCTTTTGATCAAGTTTGTGGATTCCATATCTTGAATTGTCATCCTCACCATTTCAGATAATTCTTCCTGGTTGATTGAAGGATCATTCTTATCATCGGCCGAGCATTGCAGCAAAGTTTTTGCCATATAGTCGCCTACAGACTCTATGCTAGTGGCCAGCTTTGTTGCTATCACCTCAAGCAATGCCCTATACAATTAGTACTAATAAATATACGAATGGTGATTTTTAATGTACCTCTTGATGCCCCGTTTCCCTGGTAAGAGAGAACTTTTGACATCCGGTATCTCAGCATCCATTAACTCTGCAACAGCTTCAAGGTCGCTCTTCTGGCAGCAGAGATATGTCTCGCCAATCTCATCCTTCCCTTTTCTGCCTGCTCTTCCTCTCATCTGACGCCTTCAGATATCAGGATTAGTGACGAATTACAATTGAAAGATCATGACACTTACAGCATTGATGGCCCTACTAAATCAGCACCCATTCGAGCACCATGTAGAATCACTCGCCGTGCTGGTAGGTTGATCCCAGCTGCTAGACTACACGTTGCAATGATAACCTTCACTACACCCAGGTCATAAGCTGTGGCAATCAGATCACGCTCTTCCGTCGTCAGGCCAGCATCTGTAAAAGTCAATGATCCATCCCTATCAATCCATAGTTTCCAACAAGTCTCTACATACGGTGAAATGCGACTCCAACGGGTACAGTTTTCTCCAGAACTGAGTCAAGTCCGGTGCTGGTACTTCTGAGATCCGCTATTAGATCCGCTCTCTTCTCCATTACAAATGGCTCGGTCTCTTCCGGGCGAGGCATGACCTGGCTGATAAGAACAGCATCCTTCTCGCATCCTGCTCGACTACTACAGAACACTAGTGCCCCATAGCCTGATCTGGCTGTCTCATTTGCAAGTGAAACTACAGCATTTATCAAAGGATTACTCAGTTCCTTGCTAAGGGAAGGTTGAATGATTCTGGAAGGCTGTAATTTCATCTGAGAAGAGCCTTCTGTTGTAATCGGAGCGGGAGTATTCGCGAGCTGAGTTGCAGTTTTGTAAAACTTGTTCGAGCTAGCAGCGGGATACACGGCGTTGTCAAACACGAGGTGCTCTTCTATAGGAACAGGCTTATACCGCGAATGATAAAATTTTGCATCACCGAGCCATTTTGCTAGTTGTTTTGTATTCTGTAGAGATCAGATACTACCCAGATACATATCTTGAGAAAGGCTCACATTCAAGGTTGCACTCATGCCAATCATTTGGATATCTTGCTCTAGAGTAAGAACTTTGGTTGCCATTACTTCCAAAATGTAACCGCGATTATCATCATCGATCATGTGCAATTCATCAATAACGATAGCTCCAAGCTTGCCAATGGTGCAATCTTCAATAGCGGTGTTGACCAGCGAATTGGCCTGTTTATCAGCATGTTATCACCTCAAGGGCTTGGATTGAGTTGCACACACCTTCTCGATTGTGCAAATAGCAATATCCATATCAGCCCAACTTACTCTTGCTTTGCTGCCTCCAAAGAACCCCACTACTCTAATGTGATTCTCGTTGCCGAGTTTACGAAATATCAAATTATCTTGTTTTGGGGGAAATGCTGGGTCATTTTTACTAATACCATCCACGAGTTTCCGAATCCATCGGAGCTTCTCTTGGACGAGTGCTACATAAGGCAATACTAGGAGTGCTTTCTTGCCAGGGTTTTCAATGACCTTCTTGAGCATGAGAATATCTGCAACAAGAGATTTGCCTCCCCCAGTCGGAGCAGTATAGACAAGGTTTCGATCACCTCTTAGCGCTCCGCTGCGTATAAGGCATTCTGACTGCCAAGGATATATATTCTTCACACCGAGTGCTGCAAAATTGGTCACAAGACGCGGTTGTAGGCCATAGCTAGAATGGGCTAGGCTAAGCAATGGATTAGAGGTTGGATTGGGAGTTAAAGCAAGAGCTCTTCTTTGTGAGTATTCCGTGTCCCCTTGTGCGTGAACATCGGTGATCTCACTTGCCTTCAATGGAGGAAGTAGCTTTTCTTGAACCTGTGGTCTTTGAAAATCCCCGTTATAGGTAATGTTGATTGAAGGCAGAGGCCGTGGCTGTGGCTCCGGTTTCCTATCCTGCGCCTCCTCGAAAGTTCTCTTTTGCCCAGCTTTGGGGATGGTTAAATAGGTAGCCTTAGCAACCTCCACGCTGGTCCTATGGAAGGTACCACTTGTCTTGGGGATTTCCATTACCACAAGCTCGCCACTGAAGCAAATGATAGAGTGTAAACTCGCGTGGCCATTTCAGTAAGAGCCTTCTTTCCTTTGGTTAACATTGCTGTCTACCTTAGCCTAGGGGAATCAAGAGCCATTGAGTGAGCAAGCAGGTGAGAAGCTAGGCTGCCTGGCTGCTACTGATCGAATTGGAACAGGGTAAGACAGGGTTGGTTGGGAGTGGAGTGGAGGGTTGGAGGGTAAACAAGTGTGGTGATAACCAATTCTGAGGCGTGGGATTATCATTTACCGACTGGTAAGGGTCCTTGTGGGGTCCTTGTGGGTCCATTTTTATATTTTCTAAACGACATCCCTGTCAACCCACGACTTGTCTAGACGGGCGCCCTCGAACTGCAGATGTTCCTGTACGTGTCGGGATCGGAAACTTAATCATGAAGATGCTTGCTTTGTATCAGTCGGAGACCAACTCACGGAGCACATATCGATGCATTTTTCATCTCAAGTTTATATGGGATGGAGCCTCAGATTATATCCCCAATATCCTATCCAGACACAGCAGCACAGGAGAAGCAGGAAATGGCCATGGCTGGCAAATTCCTCCTCAGGAGAAAAGAGGGAGCGAGAGACCAAGCTTTATTATTAGCGATGAGCACAGGGGCCGTTGATCTTCTCACACTTCCCTCCCAGCTCAGCTGCAGCCTATTTACAGTACGGCGATGAATATGTTGTTGGCATCGAGTGCAGTTATCTTTACCGATGAAGATGGCCAGCAGTTCATATCTAGGAAGATAGGAAGACCCATTACGTGCGTGTGATGTGTGTATATGAGTATATGTCTTCGCGTTTAACCTCACTTTTATACGTATCCGTTGTGCCGAACAGTTTGACGCAGCTCGAAAGGATCCGAATACCACTCGAGGCAAGTCTGGTATAGTATATAGTAAAAGCCTGGTGATTCAACTCAAATGCATCGTGCAGGCTGGTGATCCAAACTGTCCGTGTCATACTGTGTGCTTCCTACCGTCACACACACACACACACAAGCACACACAATCGTAGGAGGGTCTAACCGTGTGAACTAACTATAGAATGTCATTGTACAGGTAGCAGGAGGGTTACAAATTCAAATACACATCTCCTGGTATTAGTGTTCTGACGGACCGGAATCTAAGACAACCAACTGAATGTTCCCAAACTCAAATTGCCAAACTCATATCTAGCATCTAGCATCTTCGACATATAATATCTAAGCAAATATAAATCAATACAGGATTTATCAACAGACTCTTGCTGTTCATGTTTCGCATTTAGATAACCATCTGCCCACATCAAATCAGCATGTGGCCCTTGCAGGATCGCTCGAGGGAAATCCAGAATTCCCGTTCGCTGCTAGTTACGTACTAGCATATTATCTCCCATCCCATGCGTCCTTTTCTTTCTTTTTGCCCCGTGTAGCATTTCTATGTAAAGAGGTCGTAGAACGATGACAAACGGCAAAAACAGCATACACCTGCGTAGAATATCAACCCAACCCAACTGTACTGTATGTGCGTGTGTGCATTTTGAAGCTGCCAAGAATATCTGTCAGTTTGCAGCAAATTGCTGAACTGCGGATAAAGTTAAGGCAGGCTATGTAGACTGATTGATTGTAAGAGGCCAACTTTTACCAAGCTGCATAGATAGTGCCACCAAAAAAATTGAAAACCTTTTCCCTCTTACCATATCTCTACCGGAACGCATCTTGATATATCTTCTTTTCTTCTTCTTCGCTCTATATATCACCATCACCTTTCGGTGCCTTGCATTGATTGTGGCGGGGGGGTTTGACTGCTGACTGCCAGAACTGGATCACGGTTGATTGGACTTGGCTAGGATTTTAGTGCCAGACCTTCGTGACTTTCTGTCGCCCACCTACACTTTCCGTACGTTCCCCAGACGCATTTCTACCCCGTCACTTTTCCCCCAACATCAAACCATTCTATATTGGATATCAGGACATCCCATCTGGTTTCCAGCGACCGCAATCACCTTTCAAGTGCATAACAATTCCTACCTTTTGCCAGCTCGTGTCATTTCACTGTTCGACTCTCCCTCATCTACTGTAGCTACGAGTGGAGGAGGAGCCTTGTCACTGTACAATTGGCTGGTGTGTTTCTCTACCAGCACAACACGTACACACCTACTTCAAATTCCACCTGCGCGCTGGAGAATTTCTTTCACCGCAACCTCCGCAAACTACTAGCATAGCACATCGGCAGACCCTGATGGGTCAGCGCTTCGTTAACATCGCTGGATAGCCTCGTGTCCCGCTCATGTCAGGCGGGAGCGATTCCAGCATTACTTTGCCCCAGGCTCTCTCCGACAGCAACTCTGCCAGTCACCCTCTCAAAATGACGAAGGACAATTCTCGTCGCTCAAGTGCAGGGGGCTCGGTCCACACTCCAACGGCGCAGGAGAATGGTGAGGATCACCATGCACCGGAATCCCAACTACCCTCTGGACCTTCGTTGAGCGTCGCATCTTCGGACCCAATGGACGTGGACACGAACAAGCCAGGGGCCACAGGCAGTAATATATCTATGCGCCAGCCCGAGTCACAACCTATGACAGCATCTAATTCAACATCCTCTAATCCTTCCACAAATGAAGTTGCGTCGGGGACAGCTGCTACCTACGGTACTCGTTCCAGAAGAACAACCACAATCACGCGTCCAAATTACGCAGAAGACAAGGAGTTAGATGCGGAATTCGAGTTATCGCCAGTGAAGGAGCCGAAGCGTAAATATACAAAGGGAGGAGCGGATACAACGCCTACCACGACAAATGCGGATTTTGGGCGCAATGTGAAGCCTCCTCCGATGGAAGCGCCGGAAGAGGATCTTATTGTTTCTATGCCGAGTCACTATAAAGACCCAATTCCTGGAACCTCCACATTCTCAGCCAAACCAACGACGAAGAAGCGCAAAGCAACGACTCAACCTCCTCCCCCAGAGACATTTCGGCCGTATCAAGTGCCACAGCCAAACTATTTCGTACCTCAGCCCACAAACCGAAAATCCGGGCATGCAGCAGAGCTAGTCCCTGGGATTCGCGAATCGAATATGCTAAGCTTTGATAATTGTCAAGGTCGACTAAAGGGCAAAAAACTGGTGGCGGACGATGGAACAGTTCTAGATATCAATGGTAAGTCGAGTGCTTGCCCACAATACTCGTCAAATGGGCTAGCTAATATGAATCTTAGACCATGTATACATGATATGTGAGCCACCTGGAGAGCCATACTACATGGGGCGAATTATGGAGTTTGTTCACGCCAACGGTGATCCCTCCAAAGCAGTTGAAGCCTTGCGACTGAATTGGTATTACCGACCAAAGGATATTGGCCGAAATGTGAACGATACTCGTCAAGTTTTTGCATCCATGCACTCGGATATTAGCCCACTTACAGCTCTTCGTGGTAAATGCCAAATCAAGCACAGGAGCGAGTTCGAAAAGTTAGACGATATACGGAGAAAAAATGATTGCTTCTGGTACGAGAAGCTTTATGATCGGTATATACATCGATATTACGACGTCATACCAAGCAAAACGGTAATTAATGTACCTGCTAATGTCAAGAAAGTTCTGGATGAGCGGTGGAAATTTATTGTTGTCGAGCCAACTCGCGGAAAAGAGCTTACCAGCGCTAAAAAGTCATGCAAAAAGTGTAACAAGTATTGCGCGAAGTGAGTCCCTATCCTAACGTGGGTGTTCTTCTCTTTCTGACATCTGCAAGTAACGATTCGGTTGATTGTGCTGTTTGTAAAAACACGTATCACATGAGTTGTGTGAGCCCGCCTTTGCAAAAGAAGCCATCCCGTGGCTTCGCTTGGGCTTGTGGACCGTGTAGCAAGGCTCAAGAGCGAAAGCTCGAGGCCCGGCTTACACCAAACGTGAATGATATCTTAGACAACGAGGAAGATGAGCTTAATGATGAAGAAGACTCTCCTATGTCACACGAGGATGTCCCCGAACCCGATTCCAACGAAGTTCAGACCCCTGCAGTTGTCACTGCTCCGAACGATATTCACCAGCCAAGCTCATGGCTATTCCGGTACCTTGGTGTGCATTGCAAGGTAGAAGATGTTCTTGATTCCGACGATCGAATCTATCCCAGAGCTAGTTCCCGGCTGGGACCCAAGCACCAAGCTGTTGTTACGCCTTGGCATGGCAAACCTGTAGAGTATGTCGAACCAGTCGAGATCAAAAAGAAAATGCAGAAGGGTACTACCGGCAAGAAGGTCATGTCTTTCACCAAGGAGACTGTGCAGGCTTTAGAATGGGATAGGCTAGATAAGGAGTCGCGTCCTAAATGGGTTATGGATAAGCCTACTGGTTACGTTCACCGCGGAGAGGATTTGGATGGCAATGATCCAAATAATACCGCAAAACTCATTTTCAAGTTGCCGGAATCATCCGAAGTCTCTGCACATTCAGAGCGGGGGGCCGATGATACGGAGCTTTCGGATCAGGCCAGCATTTCGGATCGTGAGCGATTGGTCAATGACTACATGAGCCGTGCGAAACAACTAGCTGGTCCTCTAGGCTTGCCCGAACGTTCGACTAACCTTCTCGATATGGCCCTAGACATGCTCCGAGCTCATTCGTATGATACAGAAAAGGCTCTGCAAGCTTTGACGCTTGTCGATAAAGAGGCATTCAAGGAGCCAGAACTTTCTGCTACTGAACTCAAGAAGTTTGAGGATGGTGTTGCGAAGTTTGGATCTGAATGGCACAGCATCAAGAAACATGTCAAGACTGTCAGTGCTGCTAATATCGTCCGATTTTACTACACGTGGAAGAAGACGGAGCGTGGAAAGCAAGTATGGGGGAAATACTCTGGTCGCAAAGGCAAAAAGGAAGCAAAAAGGAACGATACATCAACAGGAAAATTACAAGATGATGTTGCAGATGAATACGACGATTCCGCGTTTGATAACAATAAAGCTTTTCAAAAGAAACGACGATTCCAATGCAAGTTCTGCAGTACGCAATATTCTAGGCAGTGGAGAAGAGCTCCAAACACACCAGCAGGGTCTATGATCGCAGAAAACCCTTTGGGCAAGACTGGAAAAGAAAAGGGAGAGAAGTTTATGGTTGCGCTTTGCCGAAGATGTGCCGAGCTGTGGCGAAGGTACGGTATCCAATGGGAAGACGTCGACGAAGCCGCCAAGAAACTTATCCCAGGATATGGTCGAGCGTGGAAACGAAAGATCGATGAAGAGATTCTGAAGGAACTCATAGCTGCGAACGAGACCTTGTACGCACTAAATGGGCCTCCTATGCATCCTATCTCTGGCAACGGTACACCCGTCCCAATGCCACCCGGCCTTCAGCCAGGGGTTGAGCCACCGAAGAAAAAGGTTAAGGGAGCCTCAGGAGCTCAGCCCGAGCTGGGTGAACAGCCTATGGACTTTGGCAACATAACGAATCCACCGCCGCAAAAGAAGAAGGCTGAGAAACCTCCTCCACCACCTCCCCCACCACCAGAGCCTCCCAAGGCTCGAATTCTTCCCTGCGCGGTCTGCAACGAGTTAGAACCGATGGGAGACCAATTGCTGGCATGCAATTGGTGTCGAATGTCGGTGCATCGCAGTTGCTACGGGGTTATTGGAGAAAACAGAAGTGTCAACAAATGGGTTTGTGACACGTGTTCCAATGACAAGAACCCCCAAGTCTCACATGTAAGTAATCTGACGAGGGAGCAATAAGATTTGAGCTAGACTAACATCACCAGAAATACGAATGCGTGCTCTGTCCTGTCAAATTTACGGAACATGACTTCGTTGAGCCTCCGAAAACCACATACAAAAAGAAGAGCGAGAAAGACCGCGAGCGGGAACGCCTGGAACGAGAGAAGGCCCAAAAGGATGCTGACTTCTTCCGACAGAGACAAATAGACTTGAATAGACCACTCAACCCTCGAGAACCTCTGAAACGTACGGCCAACAACAACTGGGTTCATGTTACTTGCGCTGTATTCACACCAGAAGTCAAATTTAGCAATGCGAGAGCTCTGGAGCATTCAGAGGGCATCCCATCGATCCAGCCTTCTAAATATGACGAGACCTGCAAGGCATGCAAGCAAAAAGGTGGCGCATGTGTACCCTGTCGCTCATGTCACGCATCTGGTAAGATTCGTTTTCACGTGGTCAGTATTATTACTAATTCCTTCTAGTCCATGTTGAATGTGCTCACCATGCCGGATACATTATTGGCTTCGATGTAACACCCGTAAAAGGATCTCGCAGAGATCATGCCAACATTGTGACTATCAATGGCGACACTGGCACCATGGCGGCTGCTATATGGTGCAAAGAGCATGGGCCAACAAAAAGTACTGCACATCAACTGCAAACTCCTGTCGAGGGTACGGATCTGACTGCTCTACAACTTTTCGTCCAGAACTACAAGCAGGCCGATTTGACCTTGACCGGTACCGTTCGGAAGGCAATGCTCATAAATCAGTCCTCCAAGGTACTCAATCCAACACCAGTCGCCGCTGTACCAAATCGAAAAGCTTCTACAGCGAACGCGGCAGCTAGCCGAGGCTCTGTGTCACACATTAAAGTCGAAGAGACTCCTAGAGAAGTGAATGCTGCCAGACGCGCTGGCCCAGACCCTATATGCATCACCTGTGGAGCTGATGTTAGCCCCAAATGGTATCCATATATTCCAGCAGCCGTAGAGAGTATCCCGTCGGGTGAATCCCTTCCACAAACTAATGGCGAGGTTCATTCTGGTGATTCTACAATGGCCAATGGGTGTACGACGGAAGATCCTGCCGAAGTCACTGCAAGTCAAGTAG
>Ga0247734_1000873_pt1 | contig 24435 bp, 23 predicted proteins | sample UWRJL103311B2_FD_180933 | JGI IMG/M metagenome (GOLD analysis project Ga0247734, IMG submission 180933) | Plant litter microbial communities from Arlington Agricultural Research Station in Wisconsin, United States - UWRJ-L103-311B-2 | ecosystem: Environmental > Terrestrial > Plant litter >... | reverse complement strand
CATCTACCTCGCTCTCATCAATTCCTTCTCTGCCTTGCTCTGCAAGCACTTCACCAACTTCATTAACTTGACCCATCTGGTCTCGTAATTGATCCACCACCTCATCAACTCGCTCCACACCTCCGACCTGTTTGTTGAGTCCGGCAAGCACTTTCGTGCTACCTTCCATAATTCGGACAAGTTCAACCTGGTCAGCTGCTTGTTCAATTTTTAGGAAGACTTCCTCCAGTTGCGCAAGTGTTGCATGACGTTTCCCCAATGTAGTTTCCGCAAGCTTCTTACTCCTCAGTGCAGAGAGTGCCGAGACTCTGCTCTTTCTCTCTACAGCTTCTCTAGCTTGTATTCCTAATGCCCCCACCCGCTTCTCTAGAACCCCTATCTGAGTCTCAAGATCCGCTATCAAGGTCTTCAGACTTGCAATCGTCCCATCCTCTTGTGTGATCATCTTTTCCTCCCCTGCAGCTCTCAGTTTCACCGTCTCACCATCATATACCAACATTTCCTTATCCCGATCCAAGAACTGGAGTAGTATTTCAAAGTCCGCTTTCGACAATGTTTTGTCTCCCAATAAATCCCCAAACTCCTCCTCAAACGCCCTCCTCGAATATATCCTCTCAACCCTTCCTTTGAGACCCCCAATTCTGTTCCCAAAATTCGTTGCACACTCTTCCAGATTCGCGAGCAAAACCAACTTTCCTTGCACTTCCTTCCCCTTTCCCCCAAACCCTAATTGTCTCAAACCCCACCCAAGCACAGTCCAGGGACTTATTTCCCATCTCTTAACATAAATGCTCTCCTTTGCGGCAAGAAACTCCTGCAAACCCAGCATCTCCTTCGCCTGTACACTCTCCTGCACCACCGTTCCCAGTGCTAAGGGACGGCCATTGTCCCTACTGTCAAGTGCTCGTAACAAGGGTTCGTCGATAGAGAGGGTAAGGAGGGATGATGAGGGAGAAGGGAGAACGCCTGCGCGAGAGGCGTGCGCGAGAGCTTTGCACCAGGATGAAATGTTCGCATGATAGCCGTCTGGGTTTGTAGTTTGGAGGTGACGAAAATCAGAGTAGAGGGCTCCCAGGCGGGCTCTGGATATTTGTTAAATTCTGTACTATAGGAACTGGGGGAAAGGGATCTGGTGGGGGGAGATGCGGACTTTCTGAAGGCGGGTTCGTTTGTTAGGAGGTATGTTAAGAGCGGGCTTTCGCTTTCATTTGGCATTTTCAAGGACTTTTTTGCCTGTTCGGGGCCATATGGTGTTTATGTAGGGTTGTATGGGAGTAAAGCGTGAGTTAGCTCTAAGGTTTTCGTTGTTGACGTCGCGTTTGTTATCGCGAAGGTTCCTTATCGAAAAAGTGCTGGGGTCACTCAGGCATACACTACTGTAAGTTTACCATATGGTGCTTTTGAGAGCAACATACCAATTCCTACAGATGACTAATATGACACTTGGGTTAATAATTTATTACATAGGCTGATTCGACAACAGGTTCACAGATTAAATAGTGTATACGGGCAAGATAATTGAATCGTTATCCATTTTCTGAAAGACATATGCGCCTCAGATTCGTATGCATGACCCCATCTAAACACCAGACTCCTCCCAATGCTTGGTCGCCACTCGGTTCATTACATATCAAGCTCATTATACACTTGAAGGGGCGCTCATTCGAACTGAATCTCGACCTCTCCTTTCTCATCATCTTCGTCCATTCCACGAAGGGGAGCGTTTTCCAACCCTGTCAGAACAGGTGCTTGACCACCCAGCAAACTCTTTCTATGAGGTCGACTTTCAAAAGCCTGGCTCTCCTCACCCACCTCCGTCTCAATTTCGTCTGGTATTAGGGTTCCCTCAATGCCACTCTCAGGATAAAGGGCCATTACTACTTCTCTCTGTAGGCCCTGGAGGAATATATTTGCAAGACCCCACTGTCTCAAGCCGTCCTTCCATTGCAGCTCACTGTATCTAACTCCTGCATCGTCCAGTCTTAATTTGGCTTGTTGAGTCTTCCCGAGCGTGAGCCAAGCATCTGCTGCCAGTACATTCCAAAGTGCACTTTTCCGACTTCGTGATCCCCACTTTCCACTCCCAGTTCCTTTCTTAGATGCATAGCATACTGAGACTCGCTCCTTGATCAGTGCTTCACCAACAGCCCCAACGACCTTGGACTCCAGTAATCTGGAGCCCCATCGAGCTGCATCGTCGGTAGCCGAGCCTCCTCTTAACCTCAAAAGCTCCATACCAAGAATCAAAGCCCGTAGTGCACCATATGAAGCAGTGCAGCGAGTAAGGTAGGAGTATGAAGCAGTTTCTAGCATTTGGTCTACGGTCTCGGACCTGACTTTGGCGTTCATCGAAGGTGGGTTGATGAGAACAGAAATTGCTGCCATTTCATTAGCTGCAGCATGATATCTCCATGCTTTGTCGCTGTTGAAATCCGAACGAAGCAAGTCATAGGTCGAATGTGCAAGCTTCCAATCTCGGAGCATGAAGGCATAATCTGCCAACTTTCGCATTATAGCTTCATCCGCACCAGGCGGATAAAACCCATGCACTGCATCATAATTGGATTTTGATCCAGAGGAAGCTCCGCTACTGCTAGAAGAAGTCCGGGAACTGCTCCCAAACCCAGTCCACTTTCTGGATAGATTTAAAAACTTCCCACTTATACCTCGTCGCCGAGAAGCAACCTGATCATTCCACGTGGATATATTTCGTTCCATAGAAGGTACTACCGATTGAGTTACCATTTCTCGAATGAATGTTTTGATAGCAGTAGTGTCTGATTCGTATATGCATGGCTGAGACTCCTCAAGATCTTCCTGCATTTCACGATTTTGTATATCGGTAAGTTCTTCCGACGCGGCCACCCATTCGCATCGAGGAAGCGGAATACTATCATCATCCGACGATATGCAATTACTACTCCGCAGTCGCAGAAGATGACAGTGTAAACCGAAATGACGTTTCATTTGGTCGAACAGAGTCATGGATTTACTGATATCATCCCGCTCTTCATCATGTACAAGTACATAGTATCTCAGATACTCGTTGTTGACCCATACAGGAAGCCTTTTACCCCCTTGACTCGACTCCTCATACAGGTTCCGTAGAGCCTCGATTGGTGTAGCATTCCGCGAACTAATAGCGATTATACAGGCCACTGGATGGGCAAATGTCTCATGGGGTGCCAGAGGGAACCCTGACAACATTCTTCTCATGAAAAGTGTGTAGAACGGCGAAGGAACCTCCGTGTTCGTGGCTTTCGAGTCTTTGAAGTTCAGATAATCCTCATTATCCATGTTTGGATATTCCTCAGCATGAGATAGATGCCTGTCTACCAAGGTCTCAATGTGACTTATATCTCCGCCTGTTCTTAATCGTTTCGCTGCGACTAAATCTGAAGCTGGTCGCCCGTTCACCTGCACTCCTTGTCCTTCTCCACTCCTCCGCGGCAGTTCCGGGGCTTCAAGCCCATCACCCAACTGTACAAATCGTACAGCAAAATCTTCCCACGTTCTGCCTGCCCCTATACTATCCCGAACCGTAACTTTCCCTTGTATCCGCTCCCCAAACGGCCTCAGCAGCTCCCAAAGGCCACCATTGAACCCCTTGTCCTTGACAAGTTCATGTGTATCTACCGAGCAGTGTACCGCTATATGTGGCACAAACGCTTTCAATATCAAGTTTCGAGGATCCTCTGCTCGTTCCGGAGGCGCAAGTTGATTCTCTCCAGGTGTTCCCATTCCACCAAATACCGAGCCTTGCATTCTAGGTGTAGCAGTCCCATTAGGAGAAACTGATCTTGACACAGATGGCGTAGTCGTAGAGGCGAATAAGGAAGAAACTGAGGCATTCGAAGTTCGGTAAGGGAGTGTGGATATAGAGGATGCGATTGAGGGGGTGTCCCCAGTCCTGGTCTTGGGCAGTCTTATAGACGGTGTCCTTGACGGATCTGGGGACTCGAACGGTAAGGCATTGTTCGTCATAGAGTTCCGAGTGCTCGCCACTATAATACCCCTAATTCCTGGCTCGCAGCTCTACAGCTCTAATAGTTCGCCGTACCATGCAGGTGGAAAGTGATATCCGAGATAATCCAGTTATTTGACCTTTTATTGCGTGTGATTTTGTGATTGGACAAACGTTCTTCGGATTAACGGCAGTGGAATGTACCTCAATTGTACATGAGATCTATGAATAATGACAATGCTAGTAAAAGTGGTGACCAGAAGCCTCTCGGTGGCCCGTCGCATGGCAACATTCTGGCAAGGCTGATAAAGATTGGCGATGAACAATTGTCAAAATCTTCCCACGTGACTTTGTAGAACTTTCGTGTTTTATTGATATTTGTTCTGGGGATTACATTCTTCTCTCCTCAAGAATATAAACAGGAATGAAAATAATATACATAAATCATCAGAAAAGGACTTTTCATCAATGACTTTTCGGGGTTTCACCATACTGGGCAATCTTTCAAAATATATTTTAGCAAAAAGAGTCACACCGGGTTGCATCAACAACATATCAATACAAGAACTCATGAAAAGAAAGCTTTCTAGTTCCCCACCAGTATTCGGCTCAAAGAGACAGAAGATGGAGACAACAAGGAGTAAGTATGGATTCGCGTCGAAAGCAAGATTAGGGCTATTGCCCATGACCTTAGTTTACCCCCTGCACCTAAGTCAATTGAAGTTCAGAATATGCTGACAACGATGGTACAGTTTCACTTCTCCCAGAAGAGGAACAGCTTTCCAAACTTTTGCTTGGTGTTGCTAAATATATCGATCAAACAAGCCAGCAAAAGGAGAAAGTAGTCCTACGATGGGCCGGAGGATGGGTCCGTGACAAGTTACTTGGTATCAAAAGCAACGATATTGATGTGGCCATCAACGTCATGACTGGTGAAAACTTTGGTTACAAACTCAAGGAATACGTCGAAGATTCTGAAAATGTCACAAAACACGCACTTCAGCCCAAGGATCTAGGTAGCTTCCACAAGATCAAGAAAAATCCAGAGAAATCAAAGCAACTTGAAACAACAACTGTCAAGATCTTCGGGAGAGATGTAGACTTTGTCAACTTGCGGAAAGAGGTATATTCGGAGGATAGTCGAAATCCGGTGATGGAATTTGGGACGCCAGAGGAAGATGCTGAACGCCGTGATGCCACCATCAATGCCCTTTTCTACAATATTCATACTGGATTAGTCGAAGATTTCACTGGTGGTCTCAATGACCTGAAAGCCAAACGCATTACTACGCCTATGGATCCTGAGAAAACTTTCAAGGATGACCCTTTGCGGGTTTTGAGGCTCATCAGATTTTCAAGCCGTCTCGGATTTGAAATTGACCCTCATGTTGAGCAATGGATGGGAGATCCTACTGTTGCAGAGAATCTAAAATTGAAAATATCTAGAGAGAGGGTTGGGACTGAGTTGAGTAAGATGTTAAAGGGTATTATATAGATGGTTCAAAGGAAACTTATCCTCTTGTTAACAAATATTAGACAAAAGCCCATTGGACGCTCTGAAGCTCATAGATCGACTTGGTCTTTACAATACCGTTTTCACAGATCCTGGCAAAGAGGTACCAATTCCTGACAGCTCTGACTGGCACGTCGCCTACAATTTACTTTCTACCCTTAAAAACACCAAAACGCCAGGATCTGTTTACCACACGCTGGTTCGATCAGAGGAAGCCAAATTTCAAGCATGGATTCTCGCAGCTCTTGTACCATGGGCAAAAATCGAGAAATCGAAGAAGTCTGGAGCGAAGGCCATAGAAAATGAGCCTTATGTCACAGACGTGGTCAGAAGGGGGGTTGCATTGGACAGCAAAACATGCTCAATTCTTACTGGAGCATTCGACAATCGCAAAGAAATCACACACCTTAAAGATGCCATAGATAGAGCTGAGTCCTGGAGTAAGTTAAAAGATACTATACATACTTGGCTGGTTTTAACCTACTAATTTCGAGATAGCCACGGAACGAGAACAGGTTGGGATGATGATTCGAAGCTGGAAAGCAGATTGGAAGTTACATGCGTTGTATGCAATGCTTGTGGAGGTATGGCCTACTTTCTACCACACCACCTTGAGCTTCCACTTAGTCTGAAACTGTCAAAAGAAATGGTCTAACCTTGCTAGGCCGACATCCCAGAATACAGCGCTCTCATTAGACAGTGGCAAAAATTCCTTGACCATATAGAACAGCTTGATCTTATGGACGTAGCAACCGAGTATGTTGAGTACTTTGGACGAAAATATTCCATGCTAACGAAATAGAAAATACCCACTTACTGGGAAGGATCTCACAAAAGCTTTGAATGAGAAGCCCGGAATATGGTAAGTTAACTACGCGGGGCATTGAATTTCGCATCTTTTTTATTTAACTACTGACAATATTTTCACATAGGGTTGGAAAAGCACTGGACGTATGCATGCGGTGGCGGTTGAGAAACCCTAATGATGAGAATATCAATGAGGCGATTGAAGAGGTTAGAAGTCAGCTTGCGGAATTGAAAAGGGGATAGTCAAGGTTCTCTAAATAAATAGCTTTTGTAGTAGATACCCAGCCATGCGAATACCACAAGCAATCGCCATAATTGTATCCATGCTTATATTTTTATTAAAAGATTTACAACTACCATTGTGTATCTACCAAATACATATATTGCATGAGGAAGCTAACATGCCAACTCCACTCAGGGTTTTAGTTTGCCAAACAATTTTTAGCATTCTAGTTGAGTATTCGTGAAAGGGCATCAGGTGTATCAAAATCACAAAAAATCAATCAGGGGCAAATAAGTAAAAATCCTCCCTTAGCCAGCTTTGGGGAGAATACATTTGAGAATGTGTGGTTTCATTCAAGGCGATGCCCACCAAGAGACACAAACTCACAAAACAAGCGAGCCTAATCAACTCTAATCGCACCGACTCAACCACAACGTCAACCACACAACGAAATGTTTTCCGAATCTCACAAGGCCGCCGCAATTATCTTAGAGAATAAAACCTTGGCTGAAGGAGAGGCGCCAAAGATATTACAGCAAGGTAAGCACTTAAGGCGTTGCGCACTATTTGCCAAACTGACAAATCATACAGCTCTGCCAGCTAGCTATTCTTTTCAAGACCTTCAAGAGGGACTTGCGAAAGATTCACTTCCCAAGAAAGAAGTTAGTGACCGATGGCGCAGATGTCTTTCATGGGCTAACAGCTATTCAAGGAAGTCTTGGAGCTCATACTCATTCTGCACGGATGTTTAGAGAACTTCTCGAGGCTATCCCGCCAAGCCGGTGACGAGGCATATATCGACAAACTTTCAGCATGGATATCTCAATCGGTACTACCAGACTCTAATATAATCCCTCAGTCCGATATACCGTCAGGTCTGGATTTATCCTGATGCCCCTCGTTTGCCACAGACGCTAAAATATTTTAGAGCAAGAGGCCGTCATCATATCACAGGCTCTCGAAACAACCAAACGCATCAGCTATCACGGATTCAAATGTTCTCAATTGGTACGATCACTGTCTTCGACCTCTACGCCTACAAAAGTGAATCCACAGCACCTCCTTTCCTGTGTTGTGTACTCGTCACGTGATGCATGGATAACCTCTTCAGTTTCCAAGATTGCCATGGACGATCTGTCGAAACACAATGAGCAAGTTTCGAGTCGAGAGTTTATTGTGGACTTTCTGCTCCAATCTTTTATTAGGCCCTTGTTTTCTAAATCCAAACCAAGTTCTATCACGAGTACGGGAAGGAAAGCTATGCCAAGCTCAGAGCCTGCGAAAAGGTTTGATGTTGGTGCCGAGAAGAGGGATAAACCATGGAAATATGAGGTTGTATATGCAGTGACTGTATTGGAGTGGGTTGTTGAAAACTCAACTGTAAGTGAAGTGTTTAACTGAAGTTGTATTGTTTTACATTACGTTACCACATAATTGAAGTGGATACTAATCTTCTGATCCAGGAGGCAATTATATCCCAAAGCTGGAATATGTTTATCCCGCCTATACTAACGCTTCTTGATGACTCCAATACACCCATTCGTACAAGAGGTCTCAAAATTATCTCCGCCTTCCTCCCGAAATTTTCGCAAAAGCTACTCTCGCAAACAGGACTTGGTCCAGTTTTTGAAGATGCAATTCACCCTACCTTGCTCTTCCTTCCTTCAATAACACCTGTTGAAGAATCTTTACAGCTACTTCCAGCCGCTTATAGAGCGCTAGGAGTTTTATGTGAGGTACAATTCCCTAATACCGACGATGCAGGACGCCTCAGGCTTTTAGACCGAATCATTCGTCATGGAATCCTACCTGGTTATCTTCACTCATCCCAAATACTAGTTTTGGTCAATGTTCTGGTCACTGAGCTCTGTACCACCGTATCTCGGATGGGTGTACATTCCGTCAAACATCTCAAGGTATATTTAACAACTACTTCTGTTTATTTCCCACTGATGAACTTTTAGGATATACTTCCCATTATCGCTACTATTCTGGAAGACCCGTTCACCACTCCCGAGTTGCTTCATCCTACAATTGAAGCTCTCGAAGCGACGATACGGAACGCTTGGCCCAGAATCAGTCAGCCAGTAAATCGGATGGTGATTCTGAAATCCCTGGTGATTTGCTGGACAAACCTGAAGGACCATAAGGAGCAAGGAATCAAAGAGGATCTGATGAAGGTCAGCCACTTGTTTTTGAAAGTGGTTGGAACAGAGGATGAAGATGGCATAAGAAGCCAAGTGCAGACCCTAGTTGAAGCAGATACTACCCTGAAAGATCTATTAAACTTGTAGGTCAACGAAATCAAATGGAGACCGCTTCACAAATGTAATTGAACTTCTGTATGAGTCCCCAGTACCAGCTTGTGGATCATGTCATCTTGCATGGGCAATATTCAAGCTAGGAATTGCTTATAATCAAACATACCATGTAGAAACTTCCGGTGGCAGAGCGTGTTTGGCCATTTAGGTTTGAACTGTTCGTAGTCAATTTAATGTATGGGTTAAAAGATCAGGTCCGAATATGGGAAATCAAAAACAAGCCGGGAGCCTGAATGAAAAGAAACACGAAAATATAAGCTCATGTTTCATGGAATCACACTACATAAAAAACGCTATTCGTCCTATTGGTGGATGGGTTGAGGATGGGGTTGGGCCATCATCAGTAATGAATTATCGACGGTGCAGTAAGCTATGCTTGTAGTCTGACAGTGCTTGGCTTAGTTATAGCGTATTACAGTTACAAGGAAAGTATTAGGCTGTGAGTTATCAACAGTACAACGTATTTACGCGAGATATAACAGGCTCCAGATTATCTGTGCTCTCTCTTTTTCTCTCTCCTCTTCTCTCTATATATCTATATGCAAAAGAAAAGATATTGTTCAACTATCATTCAGATTCATCCTCCATCACACCGCATTGCCACCATATCCTCTACTGTCCTATATTCTGTAAAACAAGTCGCCTTCCTTTCTCCCTAAGTGTATATCAACTCGAATTTGCTCCTGCACGTCACCAATCATCCTACTATTTGTTTGTCGCTCTCTCAAATTTCTATAGCGCTCCAGATCTATTAATAAATGCTTCTATATCCATAATCACTTCTTTCACCGTTTCGGTGTCAGATCTCCAACACCTGACTCAAAATAGCCAGCCTGGTCATTTTTACAGGAGCTAACAGCTCTCTTGGAATTTATGCTGCTGCTTCAAAAATACCTAGAATACACAGTGTGGTTTTCACCGCGAGAGACGGTAAAAGTCAGACGTCAATACCGAGAATATATGTGCAATCATCTCTGGATATCCAAAAGCAGAAGCGTCGATAGTTGCTCTTGATCTTGCTAGCCTCTCTGCCTTACATGCTTTCATTGACACCATTATTCTAGCATACACAGTGGAGAGTATCTGGCGATACCAGCTATTGTAGCTAATGCCTATTATTGGAACCTTGTTGGGGACCCCGAGCTTACAGCGGATGGATACGCCCAGACGTTCCAAGTTGGTCACATCTCCCATGAAGTACTTATCTTGCGCCTTTTAAGTAGTTTTAGAACAGTCAGTCGTGTCGTTCTTCTCTCAAGTGATGCTCATTGGCCCCGAAAAACTGCCATGGAGAAATATGCTCCTACAATCCCCGACGACTTGGAGCTGCTAGTCAAGCGTACTGTAGATGCAGACAGGCAGAGACATGGTTATCAGAGATGCGTCACTACATGGATGTATGCGCTGAATCGAATTTCTGAAAAGGCAAGTGTCTTCGTGTTTTATTTCATACCTAGCATAGTAGTAAATTACGACCGACTAACTTTTCTCATCAAGGATACTAAATTTAAGAGGATCACTGCCATGTCAATTAATCCTGACAATCTAGTCAACTCTGACGCTCTTACCACTAATATCCCAAAGACTCTTGGTAGATCCCAAAGGTTTATCTACAAGCCCCTGCTTCCTCTCCTTAAGCTCATGATGGGCCCGACTTTGTGCATCGCCACTCCTGCTTGCATCGATGTTGTATAGTTTGCTCTCATCCCGAACTATGCTAGCCAACGAGGTTTCTTTACGATGCTGCGGAATTATCAGAGCTCACTCAATAGTCATGATGAGACGAAACAGTCAACCCTCTGGGCGAAGACTTTGGAGTGGGCCAAAATTGACAAGGGTAATACGGCCTTAGAGGTTGCTTTTGATTGATTACATGCTGATTTCATTTGCTATCGGATATCTTTATTCTAATATCTTGCGTCATTTCAGGAGGTTTATCTAGTTTGGGAGTTAGTATCCATCAATATGTGATAATGTGCATCTATCTTCTAGGCAGTGATTTTTGACGCCATCTATGCTTTCTTGGATATTGAGAATGATACGCAAATTGAGCCGAAGAGCACCGTTATTCTTTTCAGAAATCACACGAAACTACCATTCCCTTGATTTAATCTTAGTACTTTGGTTAGTAGAATTTTCGCGTGTGGGTGGTGTTGGTATAAACTGACTCCGAATTATACGGGTCACGTGATACCATACAACTCGAGTTGGTCCGAGTATTAACACCATCACCTACGTAGACCTTACAATACAATCATCGATCCCACTGAATACAACTGCACTTACGTGATATACATGTGGTGGTGCCCCGTATTTGAAGTGATCCGACAGGTAGAAAACCATCGCAGCTAGGTCTCTGAAGCTGCGCGTAATAATTCGTGATTTATTTTGAACCTATGATTATAAGGTCGACCCAAGCACTCCTTCTAGTTGCTCGTGGTAGTTCAGATGCGAATTTAAGCTTGCTCGAGAATCTATTACTGGAGTTTACCTTAATGAAAGTTCTTTTTTGGGAGGTCTTAGGAATTAAGAATTTGTTAGTGGCCATTCTGTTTGACGAGGTTGAAAATTTCACCAAAGCCATTTGTAGTCAGGTAGAACTTATGTAATGACCAAATGACAACTTGCTGCTGTCAAATTAAGAATATTATTTCACTTATTTCAATGACGTTCCAGTATCTTTTCAATAAAAATGAAATTTTAGTGTCAAGGCTCTAACAATCAACAGCGAGGAAGTCCAGCTATAGCTGATAGAGAGCTACTGTTGAAATAAGACTGAATTGTAGACTAGATTTCCAAGCATCTAATTTATGCCAATAAATCTTACGGTCCCGTTCCGGATACCCGTACGCGGAGTTACAGCTACCAAATTTGGGTTCGGATCCGAATTATGGTGTAAGATTGCATAAGGTTACCCTTCCGGCTTTGTAATAAATGGTGTTGAGAAATTGTGGTACTGTATTCAATTACATCTCCTGCAACGGAACTAGAGCATTATCTTCTCATATAAATAGGCTTCCTCTTATTATATGACACACTAAACTTTCTCTCTTTGTGCTTATTGCAAATAATCCGAGTAATTTTCTGCTTCTCTTGCCTGGAAATAACTCTTCTCTCTTAAACGTCTGTTCAGGATTCCGACAGGCCTTGTCTTACGTGGGCGAGGCACCCAATTAATTACATAATTGATTCTTTTGAACCTCCGAGCAGGTCGGGCTTCCGAACTTTCCCAGCCTTGAGAAACATTTCAGGACATGCATTTACTTAGGAACGGCTTGAAGTTGATTGCCATCTTCAACTACGTAGCCATTGGAACTTCTTCCAAATTGCTTCACGGCGGTACTATCCTTGCATTTGATCGGGATACTGAGCAGCTACAAATCGTACCAAATGGATCGGTTCTAATCGAAGGCAATACAATCACATCTATCTTAGATAATATATAGCCTGGAGATTTCAACCACGACCTTGAGGTGATTGATTGCACAAACAAAATCATTACTCCTGGTTTCGTTGATACCCATCGGCATGGATGGCAGACAGTTTTCAAAACACTGGGATCTAACACGACATTGGCGGAATACTTCTCGCGCTATAGTGCTTTGGTAGCCCAATCTCTATTTACACCCGATGATCTGTATATCAGTCAGCTCACTGGAATCTACGAGGCGCTAGCTGCCGGAGTAACAACCATTCTTGACCATGCCCATCATACCTGGACTCCCGAACACTCGGCAGCAGGCCTAAATGCTTCGATCGACAGTGGAGCTCGAATCTTCTTTGCCTACGCTTTCCAGAACTCATCTCCTGCATTTGGAATTCCGCAACAGATTGCTCAATGGCGACAACTCGCTGATACGATCTCTAGTAATCTTACGGAGCTTGTGATAGCATATGATGACTTCGCTGGTAGTCCCACCGGGACAAACACCCAAGCCGTGCTCGACCTAATTCTGTACGTATCTATGATAACATGAATTCACAGAAATTGACCTATGTGACAGAGAAACCAAAGTTTTATTGACAACTCACCACGTCGAGGGGCCTTGGATGTGTAAGTCTCTGTTGGCTTTGTTATTACTTCGCACGCTAATTCTTTCGACATAGTGGGAAATTCGCCCGAGGATCTCCACCGTGTTGGGATTCTCAATGCCAGTATTCCGATAGTGATATCACATGCCTCATTTATTGACGCACGAGGAGGTGCGTTATTACGAAGCACCAACAAGCACATCTCTATCACGCCTGAGAGCCATATGCACTACGGGCTTCTTCATCAAACGACACATCTTATCATGGATCAAGCTTCGCTGGGAGTTGACACCCATTTCACCTTTTCCACGGACATTCTCACTCAAGCACGCATTTGGCTTCAATCAATGCGATATCGCGCATTTGAAGAGACATTAAATCGCTGGGAAATACCAGCACAAAGTCCTTTCTCTGTCAACCAAGCATTCCTTCTTGCAACTCGGAATGGTGGACTGGCGCTCGGTCGCGAGGATTTGGGCATCATCGCCCCGGGTGCAAAAGCCGATATCGTTGTTTGGGACGGACGGTCGCCGGCACTGCTTGGATGGACCGACCCTGTTGCCGCTATTATTCTCCATGCTAGCGTGGGTGATATCAAACATGTCCTTGTAGATGGCGAATTCAAAAAGCGCAATGGAGAGCTTGTCGTTGATGGCTATGAGGATACAGTGGATCGGTTTCTTGCGAGCGCAGAGCGAATCCAGGGTGTCCTGAAATCAACGCCATTACCTTCACAAGACGGCAACTTCCTTACCGGATATCCATACGGTGTTGTGCAGCAATTAGATACGCAAAGAGGCCCAGGGACGGGATATGGGCCAAGTTTTATATAAAGGTTATCAAAGCTTTTTCTGGGACAACTTAACATAAGTAAGCAATAAATAAAGGTCACCGCGACTACCATCACTTTTGGTTTAGTAGCTATAGATGTAGTTAGATTTATCCCGTCACCACATATATCATTATAATATGAAACTGTAACAATTCGCAGAAGCCAAGCATGTCGTTACCAGTGTTCGTTTAGAATAGGGGGCCAGTCCCAAATTGAATCCATTTCAAGTCCACTTGAACCGCAACGACCCATTTTGGAACAAAACTCTAGCACGAGCAAGAAATGGATGAGATGGTTTATATCCAAACTTCCTTTAATAAATTGCTTGATACTTCTAACTAGTAGGAATCTATTTGAGTTTATATTTCAAAAAGGAAATCACGATCCACCGTGCAGGCTTCCTCCCATCATACCTTACTGCCTTTATCATCGCTTATAACCTGGAATTGGAGTTCCTAGGTGATACTGCTCACCTTGAAGAAGCGGTTGAGTCGTCTTCGTTTGACGCGAATCTAAAGGTTGGATATGGTCCGTTTAGTTTGGGAGCAAGCCTTAAGCAGGATAAATTTAGTGCCAAAACGAAGATAGAAACCACTCCAACGGGGACGGGGATCAGTCTCGAGGCTCCTGCAATTATAGGCTGGGTAAGTACGTTACTGCCAAAGCTACCTAAGACCAAAGGTGGGAATTCTTTGGTACAGCCGTTCTTTTGAAACAAAAGGTGAGTATGCTCACGGGTGTTGGTTTATTCTACCCTATGCATTTATTCTCTTGATGTATATATTATACAGTTCATTTACGACTATCCCGCTACAGAATTTCAACAGTGCATAATATGCTGCAGTATGACTATATTGTGCGGGTGTAAGGTATATATACATCGATGGTTCTAAACCTTTCTCATATCTTCTGTAAATACCAAGAGCAGTTCCAAAAACCACATGCTATGTCAGGTATCTAATATCTGAATGAGTACCAGGAATGTATTTGTGAAAAAGCTGTAAACATAACTGCTCATTGATGCCGTCGTCTCAAATCTTCGCAACTTTACTATTCTCATCAGGGAGGATCGCCACGATGGTGTTTCGTATGACCTGTCTATCTAGCTTCGGAGCTATATTCGATCTCTCTAAAATGGATATCGTTGATAGCTAGGTCTTATTATTCTACCATCGTATATGTTATTGATGTCCTGTCTAAAACGGGCATGATCTTTTTTCTCTTCGTCTTATCCGGATCTTGTCCCACGGTGACGCAAAAAGAAATTCATGTGCGACCCAGTTCTTCGGTCTGGTTTGGTTGGGTAGGAATTCAAAGTCATACTCAGATATTAGCTTAACAATGCTCATTTTAATAACTAAGCTTGCGAAGAAACGTCCTGGACATGCCGTTTTCCCATGGCCAAATCCCAGCACCGTAGTATCCGTTGCAGCAAAGGCATGCTTGTTTGAGTCTCCACTGATGGCCTGTTCGCGGAATGCGCGCAGCCCGTCGAACTTGTCTGGCTCAGGAAATATATTTGGATCGTTCTCGATAGCGTAGGCTGCAACGCAGACATACGCACCCTTAGGCAGATGCGTGCCATCCTCAAGCGTGTAAGGCTTCTGCATGATGCGCTTGAGGCCAAGTACCGTGGGAGGTGCCAGGCGCTGGCTCTCACGCATAAAGCTATCTAGCTTACGCAGTGCAGCATACGAAGATTTGTCCCATTGCGGCGTAAGACTGGCTACCTCGCTGCGTAAGACCTCTATATATTCTGGGTGTGCCGTGAGATCATAGATGACGCTGAGCTGACGAAGAAGCATTGTGTGGATGCCGGCGAGGGAGAGCACCGTTTCTGTATGGGCCAGGCGAGGAAAGTTGCGCTCTGAGCCCTCGGCGATGTCCACAAGCCAGTTTAGTGCGTTGGGCTCGAGGAATTCTTCCTTGAGCTCTTCGCCGTTGGCCATAGCGTCGAGCCGCTCCTGTATGTACGGCCCAAGGACTTCTCTGGCGCGCTTGAAATAGGCCTTGCCGCGCCAATAACTAGGGATGAAAAGACAAACAAGAGGATGTAGCCAGGCAGGAAAGGTACGGAGTATTACAACTGTTTTAAATACTTGGGTACTGTTAGCTAGCCTCTTTGGCCCTCAGAAAATGGGGGAGAGCTTACAATCTTCAACAAAATTGATCGCTACGTCTAACCAGCGTTGATCACGGCAGAACCTAGTGCCAACAAACGCTCTGGCTGAAGTTCTTGCAGTTAAGGATAGAAGCAAAGGGTAAAGCTGGACTTCCGTCCAGTCGTCGTTTGCCTCCTTGGGAAACAAGTCTTCTACTGCTTTTCCAAGTTCATCCTCAAGATTTGGCGTAATCTTCCCAAGGTTCGGCGTCAACTTGCGCTGAACAATGCGGTGGTGCAACCTGGATTCCAAAATGAAATTTAAACCGGTGTATGGACCCATAAGGTCGTGTTCGAGTGCCTTTGTTCCATCCGCGATATTTGGAGGGATGGAGCTCAGCTCTTGTATGTTGGATCGAGGTAGCACAATGATGTCGCCATCTGACCTGAGAAATTGAAACGCCTTATCTGTGTACTTTGTTACATTAGTGCCTAGGCTTGCTTGTGTACAGTGTAGGTGTAAAGTTTCATACCTTGTTGTAACCATTTCCAATAACTCCGACGGCATTGGTAAAGAAGTTGAAGTTCGCAGCATATCTAGAGTGGAAGGAGATGCCATAACCCGCGAACGATATCTTTCGTAAAGCCCGACCCAAGCTCACTACTCCCTGGGTCAAGCAAAGAATGACAGTAATCAATGGAACTACATCGGATATGTGTAACTCCTTTGAGTTGCTTGGTAGCAAGTGCCAAAATCTCTGTTGAAGAGACGACATTTTATGCAGAAACTTAATCTTGCACTGCCAAAGGTAAGAATAGCGCAGACGCCTCTTTATCGAAATTACACCCTAAAAAATAGTTCCTTGAGATTTTCAGGGCCACCACGAGGATGATTTAAGTGTCTTATTAAAGAATTAACTACCAGCTCAAGGCGACCTTTCGGCGCAGTCAGGAATGAAGTACTTGTAAATACATTCCAGCAAGCGAAGGGGCGTGCTAACAAATTCATTCTGCATCGTATGTTCACACGCTGCTTTATTGTGACAGGGGTTACTAAGGGACGCTTATATCCAACTTTTAGTTCCCAAGTTCTACTTTCACCATATGCGGGTGAGTGTTGGTATTCTTCGGGGATGATTTCCTAATATTACTTCCTGCAGTAACTGGGGCCCCCGGATCTGAATCCAACTCGGCTTGCAATATCTGGTTGTTGTCGCTGGAGGTCCCACCTTATTGCTCGTCCAATCATAAGTTCGCCAACAACATGGCCGTTGCGTAAATCGTTGTTATATCTTACATTGGTAACATACTTGATAGCTCAAAGCAATGTCGGTGGAGCTCTAATTTTCTCAGGGTCTTTCATACCCCCCCAATCGTTCAGTTCTGCTTTTGTACTTAAGGTGTGGTTCATCAAAGATTTTGATCAACTTCGTCTCTGCGTTCATAGTTACTCAAAGCCTTTATACACACATAATGATATCATCTTCTGCCCCATTACCCAGCCATGGGACTGCAACTATGCTTGTCCGACGTCTATCAGATGAGCTTGTATCTCGGAATACAATATCCTCCATGTCTACATCAATTTATGATACTGCCTGGGTTTCAATGATCGCAAAAGAGGTTAATGGTGTAACAAGTTGGCTCTTCCCGGAGGCTTTTCAATATCTACTAGATAACCAATTACCTGACGGAGGCTGGAAGCATAGCTCAACACAAACTGATGGGATTTTACACGGCTTGGCTGCTATTTTGGCGATGCAGAAACACTCCCTCAACCCTGAATGGACGAACTGTCCACTACCGGTAGATCTTGACCTTCGAATCAAAAAGTCCATGACGGTTTTGGAGAATATGCTGAAATCGTGGGATGTAGAAGCAAGTCAACAGGTCGGGTTTGAAGTGTTAGTGCCAGCTTTGCTGGCAATGCTAGAAAGATATGACGTGAAAATCTCGTTCCCAGGGAAGAGTGGGCTCTTGGGAATTTATCACACCAAAATGGAACGTTTCACTCCCGAAATTATATACTCAAGTCGGGAAACCACGCTTATTCACTCTCTGGAGGCATTCGTGGATAAAATTGATTATGATCAAGTCCGCCATCGTGTAGTTGACGGTTCAATGATGGCCTCACCCGCATCCACCGCAGCCTACTTGATTCACAGCTCATCATGGGATTATGAAGCAGAGTTGTACTTGCGAGAAACCATACACAATGGCTCGGGACTAGGTTTAGGAGGTGTGCCTAGTGCATTTCCATCTTCTGTTTTTGAATTATCCTGGATACTATCCACTCTTCTAGAGGGTGGGTTTTCCAAGCACGATCTTGGAACAGATACTTGTGAAAAGCTGGGCGCCTTTTTAGAGACCGAGCTGGACAGAAGAGGTGGAACTTTAGGTTTCGGTTAGTATACAAGAGCCCAAATATTACAAGTCCAATTATACTAAGTAGTCTTGAAGCACCTGGAGTCATGAGCGATGCGGATGACACAGCTCGAACAATTTTGACTCTGAGCCTCCTGGGCGTGAGAACCGATTGTCAAGCAATGATCAAAACATTCGAGTTGCGTTCATGGTTCATGACTTACCCCGGAGAGCGAGATCCGTCTTTCAGCGCAAACTGCAATATTCTCAACACACTATTACACGTTTCGGACATGATGGAGTATCAGAATCAAATTGTTAAAATTCTGATATTCCTTTGCAATCTATGGGACAAAGGATCCGTTAAAGACAAATGGGTAAGTGCTGTGTCTCATTGAAGTTAAATCTACTAACTGAACTTTTCTAGAATATATCCATATACTATCCTATCATGCTTCTTTCTCAATGTATACATCACCTCTTTAAGCTGCTCGAAGCTGGTCATTCTTTTGATATACCACCGAATCTTGTCGAAACACGACTCCCTATTATCTTCACGCAGATACTGACCAAACTACTCCGAGAGCAAGAACCAGATGGATCGTGGGGTACCAGATCATCTCACGAAGAGACTGCTTATGCATTAATTGCCTTGAAGTGCGTTTCCTCCACACACTGGACGCCGACCATTTCGTCGAAAGCAGAAAAATCAATTCTCAAGGCCACCGCGTTTCTGGAGCAAAGATCACACAAGTGGCGTCAAGCTGATTATTTGTGGATCGAGAAAGTTACATACTGTTCGCCAGATCTTTCGCAAGCATATTGCATGGCTGCCTTGAGGTTTCCTAGCCCTCAGCAAGAAGACACCCTAAAAAGTTTTCCCAAAGTTTCCTTGGAAGCAATTGAGAAGTATAAAGGGTTTTTCCACAGCCTTCCCTTGTTTAGAGACACTCCAGAATGGCTCCTACAACTGTCGATCACAGAAAGTTTCATCTTCCGCTCACAACTTAAGAATCAACACATAGATATCTTCCCTCAGCGAGAATCCCACACACAGAAATATCTAGACTACATTCCAATAACATGGGTAGCAATTAACAATACCCTTGTTACTAATCTAGATAACAACTCATTATATGAAATGATGGAGTTATCAATCATCAATTTTCAAGCCGATGAGTATATGGAAGCCACCATCACTCCTCTCTTTCAGGACAACCTTAAGCCTATCCGTGACATGATTATCTCCTTTAAAACAGCCAGCGGGACGCAAATCAATGGAGATCTGAATAGTGGTTTTTCAGAATCAATGAAGGTTTCAATTACTCAAGTCAGAGAAGTGCTCTCCAAATTCATTAGCCACATCATGGAACGTGAAAAAGTACAACAAGCTCCTACATCCATCCAACAGGAGCTTCGCGCCTCACTTATCACCTTCCTCTTGGCGCATATATCACAAATCGAAGACAACAAGCGTCTACACAAACAAAGTGAACTGTCTTCTAGCTACAACATTCATGCTCTACCGCAGAAATCATATTTTAATTGGGTTAGCACCACATCAGCAGAGCACACGAGCTGCCCCTTCTCCTTCCTCTTTTTTCAATGCATGATTTCCTCCAAAAAAGGGAGGGATACCCCACACACAAGCCGCCAGAAGTACCTTCTCGATAGCATCTGCCGGCATCTCGCGACCATGTGTCGGCAGTACAATGACTATGGCTCCGTGGCACGGGACCATGCGGAGGGAAACCTGAACAGCGTAGACTTCCTGAACGGTGAAGTTGACGCCGTGAAGAAGCAGGACTTGATGTGGCTAGCGGAGTATGAGCGCGAACATTTAGTCCTGGCTTTGACGAGATTAAATGGGATTATTACCAAGGAAGTCATGGAGAAGTTGAGGTTGTTTATTGATGTTACGGATTTATACGGGCAGATTTATGTTGCAAAGGATATCGGGATTTGGACAAAGGCGTAAGAAGCTTTGCTGAGATGTCTCCTATACTGCATTTTTCTCTTGAAGCTATTGTAACTATTCGTGGCAGAGTAGTCAATACTAGTAAGCACCTGACAAAACTATTTGCTCGCCACTTCTGCGTCTCTCTTAATCTATGCCTGATACTCCACAATATTGGAGACGCCTTTAGCATTCTATTCCATGTCAGCTGTCGTATGTCCATAGGCTCAGCTCTGATTTACATGACCATCCTCCAAGGTGAATGCGAAGTCATACTTCCATGTCACGTCTAGCCTAGAGGGAAACCTTCAAGGTTCTCTCCTTCACACACATCAACCAAAGTAGTAAAAGCAAATATATAGTATTTGAACGTTATTGTCGGAATACATATACGTGGTATATCTCTAGCCACTTAACTAAATACACGTGATGCGGGTTTGGCCCCAGGCGCTACATAGTCAGTCGTAGGTAGCAGCCTTTGGTAGTTAAAACAAAACGATGTCTCTTGACGACTATTGTATTTTACGTGATATGTTAGGTATATGGTAGTCCCAATTTGTGGAAAGATAGTTGGATATATTTAAAATGTCCACTGAAAAAACCGCAGTATACCTTTACGTTATCGAGTATAATTGAGCCTCTTAAAAGACATGATCGAGTGCTCTTACACGTACAGTTGGCAGCTGCTAGGCTCGCTACTCACTGTGCCTTGCGGCCGATGACACATTGAAATGGGGTATCAACTGCAACGCCTTGGGCAATCTCCAGCTGTAGCTCCTCAATGAACTTTGCTGTAAGACCACCGTCTTTAGAATTCCACATATCCGCCTTGGGCAGGACATCAGCGGTTGACGCCATACTGCTCTGCGCCCATAGAGGGCGAAGATAATCAGGCCAGTCATGACGCACTTGCAACACATTATACAAGCCAGCCTCTTCACAAATAGTCTTGAGATTATCCACCCAGCTGCGGTCGAGGGTAAGAACCCCAGTATTAGTTTGGAATGTTTAACTGAAAGATGGTGCATGGAATGGTAACCATACCTGTACGTGCCGAGAGGGTCCAAGTTATGCCAGATCTGGGCGAGACGCTCTGATGCTGCTGTAGGTGCAGGTGTACCTGTTTGTGCGCTGGATTTATTGACACGGACTTGGGTCGCGCGTGGGAGGGGCTCAAACCACTGCAGCCAGCCTCCAGGCTCTACAGGTTTGAACGAAATATTTAGTCTTGTGCTGGTATATCAAAGACAAGTGAAAATGCAAGTAAAGGAAACAACGTACTGATTAGCGAAAGCAGCTGCTGTAGTAGAACCCGCACATTCGAGTCGTCAACGTGGCACATCGCGAAACGCAAGTGGACGATATCGTACTGGCCTAAGAACTCTGGCGGATACGTCTGGAAGCTGTTGTGTACGTAGAAATTCGCGTTTGCTGGACGAAACACTGGCGCTGGGTACTGCGCGTCAGAGATGTCGAACGCATCAACACGCACTGTGCCGCTACCGCTGGTGGCAACTTCGCAAGCCCAAATGCTGCAGGCGCCAGGATTTTGTCAGCTGAGATCCAGGAAGGGACTTTAGAGGATCTCGAGAGAGCTTGCTTGCTCACCCAGTGCCAGCAGCTATGTCTGCAATGCGTACATCTGGTCCATCCATTGGGATTTGGGGATGCGTCAGATAACCGGCGACCCTCTGCATCAGGTAATGATTGAAGTTCAGCCTAGTCGTGATATGTTAGTCACTGCATCTATAGAGAGGGTGGCGCACTGCATTAGCACGCCCAAACGCGTACCGCATCGAGGATCTGAAGTCCCGCTTGAAGATATAGCCCTTATTGGTCACTTCCGATTCTGTTGCTTCTGGTTGTGACTGCGACATGGTTGTATGGCTGGGCAGAAAGACAGGAGATTTGGACGGAAACACGACGATCTATGTAAATGGAAGGTAACGGGGAACAATCCTACGCTTTTGTATCTTGTTGGTGAAAGAAATTACAAGGAAAGAGACCGAGTACCATAATCGGTATAAAAGATCGCTGGGCTTTAGCTATTGCAACAAATACCCTGCAAGAAATCACTAACCACCTACGGTACTACTTGTCACCTGTGTGATTCACGAATTCGGTTGATAGGTTCAGGATCAATAGCGTCTACATTGCACATGCCTGAAGAAATCCATATTCAATATTTTGTGTCCATACTTTCAAGGGGTTGCATATGAACCCTGCTAATCGATTGAAAATATCCACAATCTGCGCCTTTTGCGTAGATCCTACCTTACGTCTCTGCATCAAGTAATTACCCCGATGAATTCAAAATTATTGTTTTGACCGCGCTTAACCGTCTTCGGTAATTCTATACATGCGCTTAGCTGCTTATTTGCTACAATAGTACAATCCTTTGCCGTTACATCCTTCCAACAAATCATCCATGCTGTCCTGTTTAATCAATATACCATCTCCCACGTCTACCGTTGATTGTAGCTATTATTATAGTGATGCCTGGAAAAGCTGTGCTCTGGGCTGCATCGATACTTCTCTAACCTGTATAGGCAGTGCAGGCCACCCAAAAAAAATAGCGATGGGGTAGAACCGAGCATGGAAATTGTGGTGTCATATGTGGCAATAGAACGGCGTCGCAAGATTAGTCTTACGGAACAAATGTTAGTACGCTTCCGAGGCCATATGTTGGATTTCTTATCCAGCGTCCTCTATACCTCTAGAGCTTAGGCAGAGTAGGATCGGTATTGGTCTTTTGGGCTCAGTAGGAATTGCACTTGTGTAATTAATTTCATGCTACTGTGTCGATATATGAGACATTGGATGTCACTAATTCTATTGCATATTTGAAGAAAGTCTGGGAGGAGTTATCTCCTGGTACACAACACACGCCATGGTTCAAGTAGGGTTCCTCGTTGCGTCGGTGTTCTCCATCTTTGTGCTCAGAAAGTTAGCAATATGGAGGCACCATATACAGACTGCGAGGAAGAGTGGCTTCGTGGTTCATAAATCACCGTAAGATACTTCCGTCAACAACTGTAATTTACAGACGATATAATGCCCAAGTAGCGTACATACTAGTGACTTATGGTGGTTGGCGCTGTATCCAAAGCTTGTCCCGTTGCTGAACAAGCTTCCTTTGTCATGGAGAAAAGGATGGCTTCCGTGAGGATTTCCCCAAGCGTTGATATGATCCGACTAATAGAGTCCTAGATTAAGTCGAGTTTTCAATCTCTGGCATGTTGGCTATGAGCCGTTCCTAGAACTGGGAAGCGACAATATTATGCTCTCATCTCCAAATGGAAACATGCTTTGGACTAGTGATCCCGAGATAATAAACCAAATCACTGCACAAGGGGCAAAGTTTACAAAACCCGTCGAGCTGTTCAGCTTTTTTGATACTTATGGACCTAACATGCAAACGTCCGAAGGTGCTGATTGGAAATCGCATCGCAAGATTATTGCTCCAGCCATCGGACCTCATTCGAACGCTACAATGTGGCGAGCCGCTCTCCATGAGTCAAAGAGATTGTCAGATCTAATGATAAAGGATAACCTAGTGATCACTCATATGAAGGACCACATGTCGGAAATCTCGCTACATTGTATCACAAAATGCTTTTTCGACACAGAGCTCGAGTACGAGACGACTGGGGAATATCCTACCCCTACATTACCTTCAGGGAGGTTCGGCTTCGTTGAAGCCATGTTTACAACCATTGACAAGCTTGGGATCATAGACTCCATACCCAGAGGACTACGCGGTAGGTTATCAGCTGAGTCACATAACCTTGAGATGGTCTAACTTACTTGTATGCCTGCAGGATTGATCCCCTTTGAGAGTATCAGACGAGCCGACAAAGCCTACCGAGATCTGCACAGCCATATAGTTGCAATCTGCGATAAAGCAGAGGATATGGAAAAGGATATTTCACAGAACGTGGAAATGAGTGTTATGGGTTAGTGTTCTCTCTCCTTAGTCATAGTTACAGTTATCCACTGACACATGACCACCAGACGCTTTGATGGCCGGAACCAAGCCAGAGTCGGCTGAAAAGAACGGCAAGATCCTGTCAAGAGAGGCTTTAATTGGCAATGTTTTCTTCTTTCTTCTATCGGGACACGGCACGGCTGGGAGCACTCTTGGCTTCGTGATGTTACTCCTAGCCGTACGCAAGGACGTACAGGCAGAGATGCAGGCCCATATTGACTCAGAGCTCGGTGACAAACTGGCTGCCACCTGGACAGTTACCGGGGAGTTCATGAAGCTTTACAACGGCTATACTGGCTCGGTGCTCAAAGAGGCGATGCGGCTGTATAATGC
>Ga0247734_1000872_pt1 | contig 24466 bp, 17 predicted proteins | sample UWRJL103311B2_FD_180933 | JGI IMG/M metagenome (GOLD analysis project Ga0247734, IMG submission 180933) | Plant litter microbial communities from Arlington Agricultural Research Station in Wisconsin, United States - UWRJ-L103-311B-2 | ecosystem: Environmental > Terrestrial > Plant litter >... | reverse complement strand
CGTGGCACCAGTGGCGGTGTTGATACCCCGGATACTAACAGAGCCGTCGGAGGAAGTGATAGGATGTGAGTGTCTCTGCTATTCCGGTTCCTAGTAAGGGAATTTCCTTCTCGCGTATAGTGTGTTTTGATGAACGCTGGTCGCGAGGAGAACAGATTGCTGACTAGATGGCTGACGCTATAGTCTCCGAAAATAGGCTGCGCTCTGCTTCGAAAGGTGCAGCAACTGGTTCTGGGTATGCTTCTGGCACGTATCGGACTAAGCGGGAGGATCAGACTGGACAGCAATGGTATTGATAAATTTTCGTTGGCGACTCTCCTTGACCGATTTCGATTTCCGACATTCGACTCCGGGCAGTTTCGTCTTGCTTAATCTCAACTCAATCGCTGACCATGCCTGATCGTCTCTGCGACGTCGGCAATGGCTCAGGCATCTCAACTCTTTTATCGCCCGTTTCTTTTTCTTTTGGACTCTTCGATTTTCTACCTGGCTCGTCTAGCTTCGATTTCAGCACATCTCACACCTGGCTCTCACCAGTGGCCAGTGAGCTCTGTATGCGAGATCTCAAGCATTCGAACGGCACGTCGATGTGATATCATTAGGGTGTCACATCACAATTCGGAGTAACAATGCAACATATTACGCCACGTCGCCTACCCGTCCTCTGGATGGTCTAATATTATCGGCACATGGCCACTACGTTGCAGTCACGAAAAAGCGGCGCATGGTCACAAGCTCGTCCCCTTTGGCATCACCAATATCGCCCATCGGGGCTCAGAGCAGACCCTCTGTTCCTACCCAAATCAGTTTTGCACGTTTTCTTTATTTCCTTGTTTCTGTTTTCTTTTCCTTGCCTCGCCTGTGCTTCGATTCTGTGGAAGAGAGGACGTCCGGGGAGGCTTAGTAATAGGGGAGAGGGTGGCTAGAGTGGAATGGTCAGTTATTGGGGTATACACGGGGCTCGCTTCGATGGATCTAATCAACGACGCTCATGAGACAACATAACTATATTCGGCTTTGGCATCGCATGGAGTGGCAGTGGTGCTTTGGACTGGCTGACTGATTCCGGGGAGGTTTTCCTTACCTGTGTTGGTCTTTTTTTTTCTTGCATGGCTTTCACATCATGGAACGAGGAGTCTGCTCATGGTGGTCAATGATTGTTATTTGCAGGAAGGTTCTTCGCGCGCGCTCGTCTGGGTGGCTCTTTGTACTCGCTGCATTAGTCTAACCACGGCACTTGAAATTAAATACTGGCAACCCATATCTGTGCACTGGTATAACTTGTGTGAAAGTGATTGTACTTGAGACTTTTGGGGTTGGAAGTGAAATGACTTTGGCGTGTTTCTTGCAAGCAGAGTTCTGACTTTTACGGCTGTACTTGGTGTTTGATCTACGGTTTTTATCGGTTGAAGATGATTCGCCAAGAGTAGGAATGGCTATCAGAAATATCTAGCTAGGTCCCTCTCTTTTTCTTTTTCTTGTCTTTCTCTCTTGTCTTTCTCTCTTGTCTTTCTCTCTTTCTCTTTCTCTTGTCCCTCTTGATTCCGTTCTCTTATCTATCTCTCTTTCTACCAAAGCCAAAAAGCGTCAAGCAATAAGTAGCCAACTAACTACTAACTACGTGCCTTCCGAGCTCAAGATGATAAATTGGAGAGTAAGTAAGTAAGTAAGTAAGTAAGTAGTAAGTAGCAGTGGTGGTGTGTTCAAGTTCAAACCTCCCTTGTTGAAGTATTTTCTCTCCTTTCCTTTCTTTCCATTACTTTCTTTTTGTTTTTCCAGCTTAGTCGCTTGGATACGTGGGAAGATAAAACTCGTGGGCCAAATAGGCCATCCCTCCCAACAACGATTTTGTGATAGCCATACATATATATATATGCTTTGGATATACATGCTGCATGTATATATATGTATATGTATGAGCCACTTGGTACTTTCAGAATGCTTGCATGCATGCATGCAATGGACTCCTCGTCACCTAAAAGTTCAATGCAACACGTGATGTGTATGTACTGTACTAGTACTGTACAACCATTCCTGTGAACCTCAACACGGCCGTCTTGATCCAGCTGCCTATGCCTCGGACCTTTGATCGATACCAGCAAATTAAAGTGCTCGGTATCCTACTTTCCTCCATCTGAAGACCTAATCTTTCTATTACATTCTCCAAATCGATTTCCTTTTTGTGTTTATATCAACAAGGCTGTGTGTGTGTGGTCCATCAACCCATACATACCCTGAGTTGAGCCATGAGGCTCCTCAACACCAAAACGCGTGAGCTCCATGAGTTCTTCGACACCGAAGCCCCGCTCTATGCGATCCTCTCCCATCGATGGGGTGTTGGCGAAGTGTCCTTTCAGGATCTGAGGGATGGAAAGGGGCCGGCTATGCAAGGCTATGAGAAGATTGAAGCGTGTTGCCGTCAAGCCTTGGGAGATGGATTTGAGTACGCTGTAAGTCGTAATTTCCCGTGTGTTGGGAGGTGTAATGTAACTTCGGAAACTAATAAAGCTTCAGTGGATTGACTGCTGCTGTATTGATAAAACCAGCAGTAGCGAACTCTCCGAAGCCATCAATTCGATGTTTAAGTGGTGTAAGATGCGGTGCAATTTCATCCTTTCAATATTTCAATATTTCATTGGTTAATTAGAATCCGGCGGCGTTATTTCCATGACGTGCCCTTTTCGTTGCGCTTTTCCAAACATCTTGATTCTTTAGCTCCCAATATCGCTCCGTTACCAAAACATGCACATTGACATGTTGTTAGATCAAAATGCCCAAGTCTGCTATGCATATCTAGCAGATGTTTATGGTGAAACTGAAACCGAGATGTCTTCCAGCGATTGGTTCAAAAGAGGCTGGACACTTCAGGAGCTCCTGGCTCCTGAAATCGTTGTCTTTTTCAATCATCACTGGGTGGAAATGGGAACCAAGTTTACTTTAGCCCAGACGATTTGTGCCATCACTCGAATAGACTTTATTGCGTATGAACATGAAGATGCAAGTGTTGCCCAGAAAATGTCATGGGCTGCGGGCAGGAAGACAACACGCATTGAAGATAGAGCTTATTGCCTGATGGGTTTGTTCGGAGTCAACATGCCGCTTCTTTACGGAGAGGGAGAAGATGCATTCTTGAGGCTTCAAATGTCTATCCTTGGAAAAACTGTTGATGACTCTATATTTGCTTGGGAGAAAAGAGGGTTTGATCCCCGCCCTGGGTTGTTGGCAGCCTCGCCTGATGACTTCCGGGATTCGGGAGATATAGTCCAATTGCTTCAAAGGGAATTCTGGGCTGAATATTCAACCAAAACTTTTACAATTCCAGGACAATATTCTTTAACGGGCATGGGGCTCGAGCTCCAAACAGGCCTAAAGCAATTATGCTCTTCCGGAAGTAGGTTTCTTCTTCCATTAGCTTGTACAAGAGAATTGAAGGATAAGGTTGAGCAGGACAGTGTAATCTGTATACCACTAGTGCAAAGCCTTACACCTTACATATTTGAGCGGGCATCAAAAGCTTTGTTGTCTTACACGAGGAATTACCTGTTTGCTTCTCTTCTATCTGCTCGGAAAGTAGCTGAATACACCATTGATGGACGCCTCTGGATCACACAGCAGAGTCCAATTAAGCACCTGAAATCTGGATTTGTGAGGTTGAAGGTGGACGATACTGATTTACAAAACAATGGATACACCCAACAGCGAATAGAGTGCTCCAAACCTTCAAGAGAGCACCAGAACATACGCCTTATGGAGTGTACCTATCGTAATACTTTCACTTATACCAAGGAAGGTGTGAAATTATTCGATTTAGAACTGATGAATAAGAGAGGAAAACTAAAAGCTTGGGTTACACGTCACGTATATGAAAGATCAGATAATGTGAGGGTGACCGTGAAAAAGAAGGCAGAAGACGGGGTTCCATTTTATGAAGTAAAGATTCACCTCATTCGTCAATAATAGATACATCTACAAGTGAGTGGTTTGTTGTCAGCTGTTATAGATATGGAATTAGGAGTTCTTGATCAGTTAGTTGCTAGTAAATGGTACTTTCTTCCGCTCTGACTTAGGCAATGTATCGGTGGGCAGTCCGGCGCAGGCTTCTCCGGTTGTTATCTGCAATCACTGGCCGATGATCACATTTACTCCTCCATGAAACTTTACGATAATCGTTTGCTGGAAGACACAGGCATTTCTAGCGGGTATAGTGGGTTTGGAGACACGCATAAATAGGGGTAGGCTACCTTAGTGAATAAAGCTAGGACGGCACTTTAGCAAAGTGAATGTATGCAAACCCACAAATCTGGCTGTGTGTGTGTGATGGCGTGACACAATCTAGTCTGACTGTCAATCGGCAATTGTAAAGGCTAATGAGATAGATGATTCTAAGCTCCTCATACTGATTCTACCACCTCACAATTGAATAATCCTCCGAAAATTGTCCCTGTTAGCTTTCCACCCGCATTTACTTGTAGTGATCATCTTGATTGGCGAAAAGGGCTGTGAATCTGTGATTTATGTCTTAAATACTGCAGGGAGTGGTGGCGTGTGCTTCTTGAAATGAAATCATTTGACCAGAAGATTTGACAGCTTCTGAATTGGAATACGAGAGAGAACCAGGCATATTTCATTGATATTCGTATTTCATTGCGAGCTGGTCATTTACACCACACCTTCAGTGCATCATCTTCTTGTAGGAAAACATATTGAGCCAATAACGCCTCTACCAAAACCGCATATACCTGTATAAAGCTAGATATCCTAGGGTCGCTTGTTATGCATTGGGACCAGAGCACTTGAATATGCAGATGCACTCATCATACTTTCTTTCGATCTGATGGCAATCATAACACTGGCCCTTTGGCTTTCCATTGACAATGACTTGTGGTAAGAAAAACCCATATTGTCTCCCAGCATTCACGTCAACCCAGAATCGCTTGAAGAACACTTTACCGGCAGGAATGTGGAACTCAGCTCCGATGATCGCTAGGTTGCTGTAGCCTATCTGTTTCCCATCCGGGCCAAATAGCCAGACGTGAGCCCATCCCGTTGCGGCGGTCCATCTTGGGCTAATGGGGGCCACGATGGAGGGGAGTATGTTGCTATTTTGTTTTGAGAGATCTTGAGCAAGTGACTCTGGTTGGAGTTCAGGTACCCTGCGTCCATCTGTGTGTGAAAGTTTCGACTTTCTGCTATCGGTTTGCCAAATCAACTTGCAATCCTCGGGATCTCTGACTTCAATTGCTGGAATTCTATGGCTAGTAGTGTCAGTGATGTAAGATTGGCCGACAGCGAGGTTAAGGATGATGCTAATGAGCAAAAAAACCGAGAAAGGCCTCATTGTTCTACTTCGCTGTCGTGGGCTGTAGTTGTGGTAAGTTGGATAGATGCAGGTTCGACGAGGGTGGTTGTTGTTTATTAGGTAAAGAAATTAAACTTGTTTCCATAAGAGAAAGATCTTATATAGACATAACACCGAGGGAAAATTGTGAATGGAATCTGTCGAAGTTGAAGAGTCAAGATGTCCAAAGCTCACACTCAGCACATATTATGGAATCCTCTTTTGTGGATTTGGGCGGATTCAGCCTCTTCATTATGAATTTGCGGCTGAGTGGTAACCTTCTTAACTATTTGGTAGTCCCCTGATCAAGTCATCTCAATACATTTTATGAGGATGGAGGAATCCAGCAAGTAATGAAACGCATCCTCTTGCTCGGTCATTGGGTATTGTTCCAAATTTTCCCAGTCAAAGGAAGAAGCAACATCCGCTAGCCGTTAGCTTAACACTGACTTTTGCTAATAACAAGAGAGTTTAATCTCATTGAGACGAACCTGGTTCAGCTAGACTTGCATTAGATCTGTCTTTATATGAAAACACCTATATTGGACACGTGACTTTCATTTAGTTGCTCAAACAGACATTTGTGATACTTGTTCCAAACAATCAGGATCATTTACATACTCCATACGCTCTAGTTGATTTCTCAAAAGTATTTTACTCCCTAATGGACGAATGGTGAATGTCATATGGTTATGATTATGACGTCGTACTCGGCTACAAATAGCGGGGAGACGTAGACATACCCCTGCGAGCCCCGCAATCCAACACAATCAACACAGTCTTACGCCCTTGGAGAACTGCAGAGGGGAAAGTTGTGACAAGCTTGCTTGCTTGCATATCAAAAGTGACTCATCTCTATCTATAAAGAAGAGAACCCCGTAGCCTTTTTGAACAACAATAAAATACGCCGAGGGAACTGAGAGACACAAGCAGCCAAAATAAATTATTTGGATTTCTTTTGATTAGTCTAAACAGTCTTCAGAGATGGCAGACCAGACAAGTCAAGAGTCCAGACGACCATACCATGGCTCCTGCCATTGCGGCCATATTCGCTATATTGCCTACCTTACGTTTCCCTCCTCATCAATCAAGCCATCTCAACCTCCTACCGGCACGAGCAGAATATACAAATGCAACTGCACAACCTGTCGTAAAATGGGCCTCTTCCACGTCCGTCCCATTGACCCTCCAGCGGATTTCCAGCTTCTCTCGCCCTTGAACCCCACTTCTGGTGGTCTCCAAGATTATCAGTGCTTCGCAAAGAAAACTCACTGGTATTTTTGTCCTACGTGTGGAGTGCGATGTTTTGGTTTTAACAACACTGGAGAGGTGAGGACGGAAGATGTTGGAGGAGAGAAGAAGGAGGTTTGGGGGTTCAAGAGAAAGGAATGGGATGAGGCAGAGAAGAAGTATTTGACCGTGAATGCCTTGACGCTGGAGCCGAAGCAGGAAGGTTTCGATCTTCGGGAATGGGTTGACAAGGGATGGGTTGCATATTATGATTACAGCAAAAATGAACGGGATCAGATGGCTCTTCCGCATGCTGGAGATCCTTATTGAGTGCTTCGCTTAGCTAATTTCATGCCATCATATGAATATTATTTTGTATTGGTTCGTATTATCTGAAAAGACGGAACAATGTCGAACATGCTCGCCGTGTATATGAATTCATTTTCAGCCGACTTTCTTGCCGGTGAGATCCTCCTGGAATTTGAGAAGCCCTCCAACTGATTCTATTTTCCATTCCTTGTCTGTCAGTCCCTCAAGTACCAGTGTCAACTGCTCTGCCGAGTAAGATCTCCTATCGTGCATAATTATGACGCCTCCGGGCCTGACCATACTCAGAACATGTCGCGCGTTGACTGTTGCATTGTGAATTTGGGGATCGTGGGGGTAAATGCCACCCAGCACGACTCTGTATCCTAAACTCTTCACTTTCTTTACTAGTGCCTTGTTGAAGAACCCCGATCCTGGACGAAAATATTTCGCCCCATTTGAATTCGGTGGCACCAGAGCCTCCACCTCTTTGATCTGACGCTCAAGCTCGGCGAGAGGAAGCGTTACACTTGGTTCGTCCGCCCATGCGTGATTTCCGAGCTCATGACCTTCATCGTGCATTCTTTGGAGAAGACCTGGATGTGATGCGATCTGGCTCCCGATGATGAAAAATGTCGCTTTTGCTCCGTAAAGCTTTAAAACATCCAATAATTTCGATGTCTCGTCTGACGGTGCATCGTCTAATGTGAGGGCCACAACCCGCTGCGTCGAGGGAAGCGGCACTTGAAATAAAACATCCGGATATTTCCATTGGAAAAAGTTTATAACAGCTCTAGGAGGTTTATAAATGATATATGGGATCAGAATCACCAAAAACAGGAGCACAAAGATTGCCCAGAGAAGCATTTTCGCGAGGCGAGTGACTTTGACGGGGCGTGTTCTAGAGATTGGATACGAACTATTTCCAGACTGGCGCTCCTCATCATCGATTTTGACATGCTTTTCTGGCGCGTAGTTGTACCAGGAGCGCTGCACCTGGGTGAAAAGACGGACGATAGGTAATCGGCGAGCTCTTCGAAGGAGAATCCTTATGCTGAAATGCATCGAGGACTATGATTGGTCGTTTAACTTCACCATCCTATGGATCATTGCCAATTGGGAATTTCCTTCGGGATTAGGAGATGAGAATTGAGCGATGAAGATATTTGTGAAATGATGTTTGATTAAGATTAATGCTCCTTGACCACGTGATACCATACAGTGCCAAGACTCAAGGGGAAAAGGGGTTACAGGGGGATTAAAGAGCCCCAACACTGTGATAAGTTATACTGGTCTTGTACCTGCATGCCTCCAGCAGACTGTACAGTGATTGTATACTGCGTGTGCTATTAGTACGAGCACTAAAAGGCCGAAACAACAAACCGCGACAATACACAACGAACACACAACAAACACACCGAAGCTGCGAATATAAAGTATGAGCAATACTGTGCCGAGGTTTTCCCTCGCAACCTCAGATGATAGCTGGCACCCACCTCCAGAGCCTGGCTCTATACGCGCCAAGCTCCTCGAAAGCAGCGCCACTTGACTCTTCGTCCATCCCCTTGAATGGAGTGCCAACCATTTAGATATCCTTAATGTTGTTATATCTGCCAGTCCAGGGGAGCCTGTAGTAGAGGACGTTAAATGCCAGATCGATAAGAGCACACAAGTATTAGGAGCAGTATGGGAGCTAAAGGAAGCCCCGCTAATATTAAGAGACGTGCAGACGCGACAACTTGTCCAAGGAATAGCAGAACTACAAAAGCTGGACGTCTTAAAGAGTACTCTATGTTTCGAATATAAGAATCATAACATCACTCGGCTCCCTCCCCTTATACTCGGCTGGCATCAATCTATATCTATAGAATATCCAAGAACTCCGATCTGGGCTTACACTGATCACATGTGGACATCTGTTGCTCGACGGAAATGGTACACCTCTAGAAAGAAAGAAGCCATGGACCTTTGCTACCAAGCAAATTAAAAAGAAGCAACAGCTTGCTATTGACCCATTTTACGTCGCTATTCTAATCACTCTGGCTCAGCTAAGAAGGAGATGTGGTCTGCAAGGGTCAAAATCGTACCGGGTATGCTGTTCTTTTCCGAATGATAGGCAGCCGTTAGCTAATTGCAATAGGTTACTCTTTTTGTTCCTGAGCACGAAGATCATCACGCTTCAAAGCGAATAGACACGAATCTTATACAGTACACGGCCGATATTCTATACACATACTTGCAGAAGTTTGAGGACCCTTACAAATTCTATGATAGTAGCCTCTATATTGAGAAAAAGACATTGCCAACTAATGAACCCGCTACAATCTTTCAGGCTATGAAAACTGCCTTTTGCGATAGCGGGTGTTCGAAATCTTCCTCTCCGGCTTCTCCCTCGAAACGAAAGGCACTTGCGGAGCTGGATTCACAAAGCAAGCGGAGGAAAGCTTGACAGTTTTCGATCGTCTATAATGACTTTCTTTGCACCGGTTCATCATTGCTGCCGTTATATTTATCAGCATTAACGCCTTGAACAGGCTCATCTGGATCGCCAGAGGTGCCTTTCTAAAAGCGGGCACCTACGCCAGATCGTGACATTGATGCCAACAAAACATCCTTGTAACCCTTGCTCCCCGCTATACTGTATAACAACAATCTCCGCTCTCAGGGGTTCGTGTGTTCACTAACACCCACAAATTCATCCTCTCATTCACAATTTGAACTAGGCTTCCACATATAACACTATGGCAATCGCTATCTACTCAAATGCAGACCTTCTGGCGTGCTTAAACACCGAGCAGAAACAATTCAAAAAGGCCAAGTCTCTTGCCCTTTCGCACACCGGTACTGCGGCAAAGAGTGTTAGAGGTCCCAAGCCCCAGGGCTTCTTCAGTCGGACGGCGATAGTGACCCTTAAAAAACGGAGAAAATGTCGTGATACAGTTCCGACCGGAACCACTCGACATCGGCCCTTTCAAAGTAGCCCGCAAGGCACTTGGAGAGGCAGTCCCGGATATTGAAGAACTTCAAGACGAGGGTTTGGCAAGCAATGGAATTTGGGTCTACAGCATGTCTTGTATCCCTGGTCAGACGTGGCTGAACGGGGCCAGAGGAAAAGGATCAGCGGCCAGAGTCACAATAAACAAGTCATTGGCCAGGATCCTCTCCAAGAGCTACATCGAGGGAAGTGCCGACCAGGTGGTTGAGTCGCAATTGAAACCCCGTTTGAATATTCTACTCGCGTCAGCGGAACCAAAAATACAACCTTTCCACGCAGCAGCTAAAGACATGCTACAGAATATCGACCAGCTCAAAGTTCTCCCGCTTTTCCTCTCGCATTTCGATCTCAACGAGGTAAACATCCTAGTAGACGATGAATGCAACGTATCGGGAATCGTTGACTGGGAGTTGGCATCCATACTTCCTTTCGGAATGGGGTTTTGTAGGATCCATACCCTGGCGGGGGAATTCAGTGAAAGGAAATTCCACATGCCCCCCGAATTTGAAGATTCAGAAAGGGGGGTTTGGAAGGAGATCTTTACAGGTGTGCCTGTTAATGTTAGAAAGGTGGTCGAGGCAAATCTTGAAGTGGTCAATTTCAGCGTGAAGCTGGGAACACTCTTAAATGCCTTCCAGTTGGAAGATGACGGGAAGTCGGTTGGTGGTATAAACCCAGTAGTAGTAGAAGCTCTTCCTAAGTTTCTGTCTTACAGAATTCCACAATTGAGAGGGTCAGCACCTCCTTATTCAAAGTAGAAACATATATATCACATAGATCAGTGTCTGATATTCAGCCAAAGACCTAGAACTTTGTGTCTCAGACGTAATTACACAATGAAACCCCCATTGAATGTGCAGACTTTACGAATATCAAATGCATTTCTCAATTGTGTCACTGAAATATCGAATTGTGATTTGAAGGCTGAGAGAAGTATGTCACTTGCCCCTCTAGGCTTCCCAAGAAATACAAGGTCAATGACCGATTATGAGTTTGAAGAAATTCAATTTAATTTATTGCTATTGCTCTGTCTTTGTTGAAAACATGCTCTGCTGAAGAGATGGCCTGTTGACGAGACGATATGTTGAAAGGACAGCCTGTTGAAGAGAGACGATCTGTTGAAGAGACGATCTGTTGAAAAGAGACGATATCTTGAAAGGACGGTCTTTTGAAGAGACGATTTGTTGAATAGAGACGATATCTTGGAAGGACGGTCTGTTGAAGAGACGACCTGTTGAAGAGATGACCCGTCCCTGAAGCTAATATAACATACAAATAAGCTGACTAGAATCTTCTGTTCTACGATCCAAATCTCTCATGCTAAGACTTCAGTCAAATAGCCATTCTGGAGGGTCTATAATCTTTTGGCCACAGTTCATACAACAGCCTTCTCCTTTCTTGTCATCAATGCAGTAAAGTTTACCAATTGCAGCACAAATCTTAGACGTCAATCTCTCTTCTCTTTTGTCTAAGATATATTGCGCATTTGGGTTGCGGAACTTGTTGCGGGCAAATTTTGGTCTGACGATATGGTAACATTCCTCACAGATATTAGCTGGATCGTACAAGTCCCATCCGTGACAGATCTTGCAGGGATCAACAAAAGTGTTGGCATCGGGGACAGTAGCACAATTTGCTGGCTGAGGACTGGAAGTGTTGCTGAAAGCAGGACCAGAAGATGGAGAGCCTATGCCTAGAGACGGAGATGATGGGGCTCCGTCGTTAGAGCCATCATTATAGGAGGCTTCTCCAGAATGGTATGGGGAAGGTGCACCAGTTGTATGTGACCAAGAAGCCTCTTGGAATGGGACCGTTTGAGCGGTTGTTGGGTTTGGAGATTGCTGAGAACTCGTAACCACGGGGCCGCTCGAACCTGCATTGGGACTCATTCTAGGGCCGGAAAGGTTATTCACAGTTGAATTAAAGTCGATTGGGAGGTTCTGCAAGTTTGCTAGACTTTCCAGAACTTTCGGATTTTGGGCAGCTGACGCGTGAGAAGTACTAGCACCTAACAACGCAGTTGAGCCAGTGTTGTTGATAATATCTGGCATGGCGATTCCATGGGGTTGCTCGCTGGCGACAACATTCATCGGTTCAAAGGTCTGATTCTCCTGAGCACAGCCATCTCCTACTGTAGTAGGCATCGAGACACTACCTCCACCAACCAGACCCTTTAGATTGGAACCTGCTTGGTTTGATGTTGGGGCTTCAAGATCTTTGGCATAGATAACGACACTTTCCTCAGCCAACTTTGGCAATTCAGCATCACCATCACTTCTACCGGTTGCTTCTTGATGCGATGTTGAGCCTTCAAATGCACCGAGGATTTTGGTAAGCTCGTCATCATCAGAAGTTGTGCCAGCAGGAATACTAGCGCCAGTAACATTGCTTCCTACATTTGCTGCCAAACCTCCGGAAAGACTAGCGAGACCAACAGAGTCGGCTTGAATCGCAGCTTGTTTCTCCACCTCGATGTTTCGACGCTTTGAGTCCGACTTAGCACAAGCATCTTCAAGAAGATCCTCGGCTGGTCTCTTGGTTCTATTTCCCATGCTTGGGTTCATATCTGCGGCGGTTCTTGAGGGTTGTTGATGTAGATCCGCGGTATCAACTCCAGCGATGGGCTTTTGGATAGTCGATGGCGTTGTAGATGACGAAGAATTTGGAAGTGAATGGGTGGATAACGAAGTGTTTACGGTACGTGTGTGCTTTGAGGTTGAAGGCAATACCCGAGTCTTACGTGTTTTCATGTACTTTTCAGGACAGTATTCTACGGGGGTAAAAACCTGTTGGGTATTATTGTGGTTCGAGACTTTTCCGCTTCGAGATCCAGAATGACTATCCTGAAATAGTGCGTTGTGGGTAGGATTTCCAACTCGAGAGCCTCGCTGGTATTCAGAGTAACTCACTTGAACCCGCGAAGTCTCCAGGCCCGTAGAGGAGCTCAGATTACGTTGCGATTGACACAATCCTGGGTCTAACGACGCTTGGGGAGTGGCGGTCAAGTTCTGCGAATTGTGTGGAAACTGAAAAGGAATTTCAGCTTGGGTTGGAGATAAGGCTCGAATTTCTTGGCGTCCTCGAGGAGGGACGTGAATTGGATTATTTTCGAAAAGACGAGGGTCTAGCGCGAAATTTGAGATTGAAGTCGAAGACTGTGGGTGATGATTATGAGAAACTGTGGAGTGTGTGGCAGGTCTTGGCTGTTGTATATTTCTTTGATATGCGGTGGTCGGAACAAGGGTACTATCATTCAGATAGTTCGAATATGAGGCTGTACTAACAGGAAGTCGTTGTGCTCTGGAAGATGTTGTGGGATGGTTTGGGGGTGCGCCGCCAAGTACTTTTCGCTCGCTACTTGGGAAAAGATGAGCAGCAGCCGCAGACTGTGGTGTTATAGCTTGCTGTGGGACATTCCCAGGTCGTTGGATTATGTAGGTAGCTGGATCTTGGTTGCCAGTGAACAAAAAGTTCTCAGGGGGCTGGAGGTTGGGGGTTTCTCTATGACTAGAATAAACCGAAGACTGAACAGGCCAAGGTTTTTGATAATGGCTTTGTTGAGCAGCGACAGGTCGATTGTATCTCTGAACCACTTCGGGTTGCTCTACTGTCGGCCTGACAACACGACGATAGCTATTCCAGACAGTTAGCATAAACGCGGGTTCGGGTTTCTAATATGGTGAAGCAGTAGATACCTTGGGTGGTATGGAGCGTTTTGGTAAGCCGTATAGAGTTCATCCAACGTATACATGTTTCCATCTCGTTTTCGGCGCGAGAGGACATTCTCATTGAGGAAATACTCATTGAAGCGTTCAGTAATGTGAGTCCACAGTACGCGTAGATCTGTTGTCTGGTCCCTTTCGCCTTCTACTATGAGCCAGTATACCTGCTTGCTACTGAGAGCGTTCAGCAAGCTGAAGTCTCTCTTTTGGTCCATTTTAGTATCATGCAACCAGCAAATAGAGCTCAAGTACTCCGAATTTTCCCAGATCTTTCGAAGTTGGTGAGTGCAAGTGCAAGTACCCGAGTTTAGAGAAGCAACAGGTTGAAGTTGGGAAAAGAGTCAGTAAATAAAATAGTGATTTCAAATGTGAATGCCAAGCCACTAGCCGAAATAATATAGTGAATGCTGTATATTTTTCCGAGTGATGTAAAATCTCAGCCTTGCTGATTTGCAGCTTGTGTGCAAAATTGAAAATTGGTCTGCACTGTGCCTTGTCTAGCATAGCATTTTTAACATGAGAGTTGATTCTACTTTTAGATGTAATGGTACAGCACAATCTTGAGCCTCAAGAGAGACAGAAATTTACAATTGGTTAGTGATCCATAGAGATTGATGTTGGTTGACTGAATTATATTAACTAACATCTGGAACTAGACAGCAGAAAACTGGACTCCTGACAGCTTCCTTGGGGTAACATAGACGTGATAAGCTAGGGGATTATTAACTCAGTAGGACCTTAGAAAACATTTTGTTTATGCTGGCTATAGGGACCGAGTGTCTGCGTCTTTCCCTGGATAATTGTAGTGAGTAAAAGTGATATTAGAAGGGCTTCAACCCTCTGAGGTTTATCTTGGGGCATTGGGTGGTTTGATGCCCCTTTCAGTGGCCGTGTTTGTGCAGCGTATAACTGTTGTGTTTGAGGTTGCCCTAGGCACATGGTGTCAACGTCTGCAAGAAGCCTTTTAACAGATGAACCAATAAAGAAACTTACAAGAGACGATGTTCTTCTTTTTGAGAAAATACTTCTTACAGGCCCAAATAACTCTCAGTGGGTCGTTCTGTGCGCTCCTATGAAAGTTTTATGATGTTATACTGTACTTCTAATACATTCATACCAGCCCAAATATTTCCCAGTCAGTCGTTTATGTACTCCTAGAAACTTGTATGGTAGAGTAAGAATTATTTAGCACTGTACGAAAGTATATATTTGCATATTTGCATATTTATACCAAGTCTAGCAGATCTCCGAGTTGGATGCATTAAATCCACCTGTAGTGTAGAGTTGTTAATGAGAAAATTTGGTAATGAAGAAAGAGCTGGATACTGTGCAATATCAGGACGAGCATAGTTCAAATAGTGCGACGCACGCAGAAGTTATATGCTCCTTGTTTCGTCCTATAGGCTCGTACCTAGTTTCCAGCATGATTGGCAGACCATAGAATTTCATATAAAGTTAGACTTCGAGTTGATAGCCAAAACAGAATGGAGAAAAGTCTTATGTTGATAGGCCGATTCGGATGGGGGAAAGGGTAATTAATGTAGTGTTGCGATTATTGAAAGAAGATCTCGTTCGCAGATGAAGTGTGTTGTATCTGTTGCCATGAGTCCATGTAATGTGGCGAATGTCTTCATTGGCGAAGGAAGTTCTGGATTGGAGACGAAGGAAGAAAGCCTAAAGGATGAACAAATCCGACAATGATAGCAGGCAGCCATAGTAAGACGACGTAGAAGAAGCAACCCTATCAGTAAGGCGAGGTACCGACTTGAAAGCGGCACATATCACTCCTCGCGGGATATCTTCAACGGAATGCCAGCTTAGTATGGCCACCGAGATGTTCCGCCTGCTCGTGGACCATGGGGCTTCGGAATGTCTGTACTGTACAAGAGGATATGTACCACTAGATAGGGATGTGCTGGGTTTCAAAGGAGGGGCACAAGGAGCAATTGACGACCTCCTTCTCGCTCAAGAGACACGTCTCAGCTGGATTCAAAGGGCTAGATACTGCTGCATTCAAAGGGCTAGACACTGCTGCATTCGGTTCTAAGGAGCGGTTTTGAGGAAACGGTGTTTGCTTTGTCATAGTCTGCCAAAGCATGTGCCACACGCAGCACATTCTTGTTCTGTAATGGTAATGGATTGTTATATTCACTACATATTATGATTCCTTGATAGATCTGATTACCAGAAGTGATTGAAACCCGGAGGAATGAGAAATGACCTAAATGTGTAACCTGGTAGATTTTCCCGAGCCCATTTCAAAACGCTTCACATCAAAACCCTCATATGTGCTATTGTTGGACCCGCTCAGTTGTTGTCACAATCCCCCACAAAAGATCCTCAGGAAGCGTATACGAGCAGGTACACTTCGGGGTATGACTAGAAGACATCTGTATATCCATGATGGCTTTGACCAACTGTTGGGCATCGTTCAAGGTGAGTGGTGAGAGATTCGGGGTACTCGGTGGGGTTGTTGGCGGTGCTAATTCGAAGGGGCGTTGAACCATCTCAGTTGTTGCTGAAAGTTCCTCATCTAACCTAAATGGATTGTTAGCAACGTTTGATTTACGATCCACTAGGGGCGAGCTCACTTGGAATCTTGAGTTATCTTAGGTCGAGCATCAATGGGCCTCGAGATGGGTTTCTCTAGATTATCGATTGCTTCCCCTGGTGAATTTCTGCGTTTCAAAAGAAACGAGGAGATTTCAGCAGGGCTGAATTTCAGCTCTGGAACCCTAGCAGCAAACCCTTTTGCCAAGCGCTCAACCTTCTCAGCCTCTTCCATTTGACTCACTGCAGCTTCAGAGACGTTCTATGCTCTCCCGATTGAGCGTCCGGAAGAGCGATGTCGCCTGCTATGGGTTTGAAGACGAGACAGAAGAGGTCAACCGTTATTTTATTGTCAGCTAGCCCGAGCTCGACCTTCTTTTCCACGCGGCCAGGTCGTATAAGCGCTTCATCAAAATGTGTGACGGGTCAAGCTCCTCCACAGGCAAAACCAGCAGTAACAATCCAATCCAATACTCGTATTGCCGCCCTAAGAAAGCAATTTAAAAATGCGAAGCCCATTGCTGTTCCTTCACCGTTGATGAATATTCATGCGCGAAATGCACATGGCTCAGTCCATACCGTTTAGGGCCTCCATCATCCTAGCCAGTTATTGTCTTGAGTCCAGCATTCAAATCTGTTTCAGCAGCGCTGGCTAATTTGATATTTTCATAGAAATACTTCTGCCAAGCAACCACCTCTGGATCGGTTGGAAGACCTGATGCTCTGCAGTGTCTAACGACGCTCTGCAAAATTACTCCCAATTGCTCTTCAGAAATTCCTCCAGATCTCTCGTGATTAGGGGCAATCTTGCTCCCAGTCTCATCGCCAGGGAATAATAGTTGATCCGCGCCGCCGAGAAGTGTTTCAATGACTGGTCGGTGGAACTGGTCTCGACTCAAACACACTTTCAGAGTCTCGATACACCTAGAGGGAACGTGAGCACCGCCAATCCCTGTAGATGGATAGGCGATGGCATGATGTGGATTGGTGATTAGCATAGCTTTCTGAAGATTGCCACGGCACTGGGCAAAAGGTGCCTCGCCATATAGCATCAAATACAAGATGCACCCTAAACTCCAGATATCACTTGGTTTACCAATCTTCACCAACTTGCCTGTGCCATTCGGTTGGGCAGTATCGGCTATTGTGAAAGTAAGTGCTTCGGGCGCCATAAAGTTTGGCGTGCCGACTTGGTGCTCCCGGTGAACATTGATGGTGTCGTCTTGGATCGCATTTGCGATACCAAAATCAATAAGCTTTAGTGAACCATTGACAAGCAAGAAATTTGCGGGTTTAAGATCAGAATGCACTACATCATGATGATGAATCGCGGCGACGCAACTAAGTATCTCTTTCCAATAAAATTGAGTGAAGCCCGCATCAAATTTGGGATGCTCAATGCCAATATGGCGCTTAATGATTGAATCGAGATCGACTTCTCCGCATTCCATAAGCTTTATTAAGTTAGTGGTTCTTCGTAGTCAAGAAGGAAATGAATTTACCACACTGAGAGTCTGCTTAGCCTCATTCAATTCCCAGTCTATCAGTTGAACCACTCGGTCCACCTTTGCCAGCTTCGTTAGGAGATCAATCTCCCCCCTAAATCCCACAACTGCTTGCTCATCCACGCCTACCAAAGAGACTTTCTTCAGCGCCCAAACTCTATTATTTTCGGACATTACCCGATAAACTCTGCAACTACCACCTCTTCCGATACACTCTAAGCGCTGGTAAGGTTTTTTGTTGATTGTCATTTGTATCCTCTTCTTCCTGTCGTTGGATGCCGTTGCTGCGCCTGCAGATTTTGTGGCCATCTCGAGAATAGACATTTTGGGGGGTGCTGCCGGCAAATGGTAATTGTTTATCCGAAGATCGCCAAGTGCTTTGTGTTTTGTTGAAGCGATATCAGGAGTGTCACTCTGGTTTTCGTTTTGTCCTAACTCTGGATGAGTATATTTGTCTAGATGACCAGCCATGGACTTCTTGTACTGTAAGACATCTGAAGATTGACCATTCTCTTGCCCATGACCCGATGGTATATTGTGATTTTCGAGATTGCGAATGTCTAGTCTATCAGTATTGCTGCATTTTGATGCCATGTCTTGTGACTGCAACTGATCTGTACCGTGTACTGGTGGTGCTTTATCATAGCGTTCAGATTGGTGTTCCGGTTGCTCTACTCCTCTGGTCCCATATGGATATATGATTTTATCGCCAGGACTTGGCTCAATGCGTTCCGTTCTCCTGAATCTTCTCGCGGGCCCATGCACAGCAGTCCCCTCACCAGTCGTAGACTTAAGCAGAGTTGAAGTGCTACGTTGGAGATCCCGACTTAGCGTAATCCGTTCCACAGCTGCCGTTCGAATAATGTTCCCACTGCCCCCTCCACCCGAACCAAGCCTGCTCCTTCTCTGATATCCAGAGCCAGAACTATCCGGTTTTGCGGCTTCGAGCTTCGAGCTGTGATATATTGCGGAGGGCGTAACCAACTTTCCAGGTATGATTCCGTCCAATTGCAAGCGCTCAGCGGACATGTCTGATAACTGAGGGCTGTATTGCGATTGTCCACGCACGCTGGCCGTGGGAGTTCCCGGAGCTTTCGAACTTACGCGCACAATTCGCCTTGGCTGTTTGTTGTCCAGTTCTGACAAACCGCGTCCAATTGCGTTGGGACTCTGAATCTTCCGGTTCGGTCTTGCGGCATTGGACTTGGGCTGTCGTTCTACATTATCACCAATGTAGTTTAGAGAGAGTTCATGCTGCCTAGTTTGATATCGCTGTGATTTTGTAGTCTCGTGCAGCAAATTATCCTTTTCTAAAAGCGCGCTGGTCAGGGCGCTAAATTTAAAGTTGTGGAATGGTAGTTCATCGTCGGAGCTGTCATTCATTGACAATTGAAATGCAGCTCCCTTTGCAGAACCCCGCTGGCTCATGGCGTTTGGTGGAGGTGGTCTTGAAAATGCGTTGGAAGTTTGATGTCATGATTGGTCGCTATCAACGAAGGGCAAACAATGTGCCACGCGATACAGGGCGATTGGAGTGGTGAATTAGGAAGCAAAGGCTGCAGATTGAAGCAGTGCGTACTACAACAGTAAAGAGTAGTTCCACCACGCGATCAATTACATTTTAGTAGCAAAGGAATTGTTAAGGTTGTTGTCAATTTGGCGAGACCAAGGCAACACAATCACCACACTTCATGGCTTAGTCATAAGATAATAAACAGCAACAGCAACAGGGGTAGTCAGGATTCATGCGACACTTGGTAATCAGCGAAAACCACTGTAAAAATGTAGAAATGATTATATTTCTTAACTATTTACCATCAAAATCTACTAGCGTTTGGCATCTACTAGACATATCTTTGATACGTTGGCGAATTTCAGACATTGTAATCTTGCTCCATTCGTCCTGTAAGATAGCCTGCAGTTGATCTAGCGTATCCTACGCCCTTTTGTGTACTCTTTGCTTTAATATACTCCAGCAAGCTTTAATTGGGTTTAGATCAGGCGAATTAGAAGAATGAAATAAGTGTATCAATACAATTTTCCTTCCTAACTTTCTTTTTTTCCCGCTTTCCCTTCTCCCTCAAGGTTTACAACTGAATGCGAGTTTGAAAGGTAGCCAAAACTACGTCTTGAATCCAGAACCCTCTCCCATCAAGTTTACATAGGGATTTTGGAACGGAAAAAACTAAAACCTCGATCTTTCTCCTATGTTCTATTTTAAGGGGGAAAAACTGCTCCTCCATGTTTTAATTTCTAGTAAGGCGCAAGATTGTGATTGGTTGACTGCCTCATGTCTGTCGCAACGGACAAGAGGCAGTCAGTCAACCAGTCAAGGTTCCGCAACGTCATCCCGGTCATGTTTAAGTAGTAACTAAGAGATTACAAAGCCTATGAACGTTTTGGTTCTTGTATAAACTCTTCTTCGTCGTTATAGAACTCTAGTTTCTCTGCCTTTTCGTACCAATTGATCCAGGCGGCCATATGTAGTTTCGTACTAGTTAACTTAGGCAATTGTTGTATATTGTTCGGGTTATTACGCTGCCCACGCTCTCTTAAGCTGCCACCTTTGCGTATTTTAGAAGGATCAATATGTAAATGTAAAGAAGTGTTCTGTATACGGTGTAGTCTAAGGAGGAGAAGAGGCGTTGCCTCTTGCTATATACTGTAATACAAATGTCGGGCCACCCTGGGGTGCCTCAGGCCACAACACATGTATTCAATTCTAACTATACTCGTGAACAAAGATTGTCCTCTTTGAAACCCCATGCTAAAGACAAGAGAACAATGATGAAATCTTTTGAACATTAGCTGGGGTTGTTAGATAAACATTAATCCGTTTTCAATTCCATTCTTTCCTGTATCACTCAGCACCTCCGTTTCTCCTCTCACAAAAAGAAATAGCAAACACTGTTGCGCAAACCCCCGTTTTCTTTTCTTGAAACGCTTACGACAGCCCAACAATATGAAGTGGATCATATCTGCTTCTCTGGCCACAATGGCCATGGCATCCTGTTCGATGGCTGCTGTATCTTTAAGTCTCTCGAAGAGTCAGAAGCCACACCACGGCTCTCACAAACGCTACCTTGCTGGACGTGACTCCAAGTCCCAAGAGGTCTTATCGAACCATCGCATGTACTACATGGCAAATGTACAAATAGGTAACCCTCCCCAGAACATTTCACTTGATATTGACACAGGAAGCAGCGATACCTGGATACCCTGGGTTAATAGTGCGGTTTGTAAATCAGACCCGCAAGCATGCATAACCCCTTTTGACCCCAAAAAGTCTTCCTCATACAAAGTCATCCAGCCAGATAGATTCAGGGTTGCATATGTAGATGGATCATCGTCGAAGGGAGATTATTTCACTGATGACCTCCTCTTTGGGGACGACACAATTAACTCCCTTCAGATGGGCTTGGGCAAAGTGCTAGGCCGTAGCGTTGGGAATTTTGGGATTATGGGACTTGGTTACAGCGAAGCAGTCTTTCCAAACAGAGACAATCCGGAGACCACAACGATAGAAGGCTACGAGTATCCGAATATTGTTGATTCGATGGTTAACCAGGGCATTATCGAGATTCCAGCTTACAGTCTCTACCTTGATGATCTTGAATCCTCGACTGCAACTTTACTTTTTGGCGCTATGGACACCGATAAGTATCTGGGCAACCTAATTCAGATCCCTATTACCCCAACGAAGCTTCCTAATGGCACCGCTATGTACAGAGAGTTGTCCATTCCATGGTGCAGCTTTACTTTTAGCAATTCGACCCGACAAGTTGGTCAACTTCTTACGCCTCCTGGATTTGGCGAGACAGTTTTACTTGATTCCGGAACATCACTCACCTACTTTCCCCGAAAGCTGTACGACCGTTTGGCCTCTCTCTTGAAGGCACATCATGATTTCAGTTATGACGGCGATTTCGTTGATTGCAGCTTGTTGACCGAACTCCCTGGTAGCACTTTTGATTTTGGATTTGGAAATAATAGCACAATTAGAGTTCCTCTAAACGAATTAATCCTTCCGATGGAATTCCTATTTCCTGGCTCCCTCGGTAAGACTATCAGCCAGAGACTTCCATTCGAAAAAGCTTGTGTCTTGGGCATTGTGCCTCAAGATACCACAAATGCCGGTCTAAACTACCCCTTCCTGTTTGGAGACACTTTTCTTCGCTCAGCATACGTCGTCTATGATTTGAAAAATAATCTAATCGGGATGGGCCAGACAAACTTCAACTCCACAACTTCTAAGATCGTCGAATTTAAGGCATCACAAGCTGCAATCCCAATGATAAGCGGAGCTGCAATTCCTCCTGCCATTCAGACTGCTAAACCAACGGGAACGGGCATGAGAAATGCACAGATCACAGCCTCATTTGGGGTCCTGGCAGCGCCAACAGAAGAGTACGATCCCACTATACAATCATCCACTGCCAAGTTTCCTTGTCCTATGAGTAATGATGCACCTTCATCTATTGCAATTGGAGTGACATGGCTGATCGTGCTAGCTGTAGCTGTGTTCCTTGCACTGTTACTGTAATAGATCGCCACATTTGTCATAGCTACGATTGCTAACAATTTTGCTCTCACAAATACATGGAATTGCCATTTCCTTCTAGCTACCGTCAGTAAATTTTCTATGAAATAAATTAAATTGAAAATTTGATACCACACCGAGTCTCCATAGTCGTTCAAATGACATCATCTCCGCGTTTTTTGTTCCCATATCTGCAAACATGTACCTCCCTGTACCACTAGCTAGTAGCTTTTTGATAAGAGTTGATGTCAGAGGTCATAAGATCACTAGACTTCCATAGAACCATTGCATCTAGGTTGATATGCAGAGAGATCAACTATCCTGTAGTAGTTTGGATCCATCTTGTCTTTTGAGCTAGCCAGGGATCGTAGCTATGATGCTTACCAAGTAAGTGGATTGTTCAGTGTTTCTTGATGATCTCCATGTTAAAACTTTCATGATTCGATGATTTTGGCGATAGAAGCGAAAAGTATTGTGACTACTTTCTGTGGCTTTCCGCCATGGGCACAATATCCATCTCTTCGCCTTTTGGAAATCTAAGAAAACCAAGACCTCTAAGAACGATGGCATCTAAGTATATTACTTTTCATATACTTAGAAGGTCTTTCATATGGTACCATATTATAAAATATGCAAAGACTAACTGCCTTATCTTATTCATAGTGCTTTGGCTGCTATGGGAGCAACTGGGTGAGAAAGTAGTAACTAGCAAACCATGCTCTCCTTTCTAATATACTAATTCTCTAGGAGATCTAAATGCAGGTTATCTAGACGCTTACAATATGATACGCTTCTATGTAATCATTATCTTTTCTGTCATGTCTTCACCTCCCCAATGAAAGCCTTCTCTTGTGCACTTCGTGGTTTACCACAAGGAAGCCTGAGTGGTTGTTCACCATGTCTATAAAGTCCAGTTTCCATTGTCACACAAGCTTTGCAAAGCAACGCAGTGGGTAATGCATTAATAAACTAGAAGTATTATGAGCTCTACATGTACAATATGTCAAGTGAGAGATAACTAGGCTATTACAGATTGCTAAGCTCCTACAGTAGTGGGAGCTCCACATTTAACGTGCGTTGCTTATCTTCATCTTGCATAGGTTTTTAGGCAAAGAAATCACAAAATTCAACTGTGGAGCTTTTGATATGGCTCATTACTCAAAGGACTCTCATCTTTCACTACGTGTCAGAAACATATAATCACAATGTAGAAATTCATTCAATAATACCTATTCAACATAAGAGAGACAGCAGACTCTGGATGAATTCCACTGTTTTTCCTGTTCAATATTCGGCTAGCGCCTCTGCAAGCCTAGAATATCGCCGAAACAGGCAATGAAAGATGGTTTATATCACGTGGATGGCTTGTTGACTCGCACAGGGGATGCTCCCCTTTTTATTAAATACTCCTTCTCTAGAAGACCAACGTCGAAATTTCTTCACCGAACAACATCAAAGAGCACAACTGCCATCCGTTGCACTTACAAAAAGTTCCCCTAATTTCCCGAAGTACCTCAGAGCACATCCATTATCTACTTTCTTTTACTTCTTCATATCACCGAGGCACAGCAACTTAGTTTCCTTTTGCAATACTTTGTCTCTATCCAACCTCAAGCACTGTACGCAACATCGATCTCTATTCCATTACCGACTTTAAGATGGCACCAACCAAGCCCAATCCCAAGCCCAAGCCAACTACAAAGTCATCCGACCTGAGAGTCAGTGACTTCACTGACGACCAGATTCGCTGGTAAGTTCTTCACTCCCTAGTACCACCACAGATACACTTAGTCCATGCTGTTGGCTTCGAACTACTCAGTAACTAATGTCTCTTGCAGGTGCATTTTCAATCATCGCAACCGCCGTCTGGGTTACCCTCGCTTGGCAAAGGAGATGAACGAGATGTGGCCACGAGACCCACCATTCGATGAGGTTATGACACGGTTTATCTTTCAGCAAGCCCCGATGATAGGAGATCTACGGTATGTTGCATTCTCTTCCTATAATGGATATGGAAATATATTCGAAGAGGAAAATGTCTAACTTTTAGAAGCTGGCGAAACCTTAGTACTGGTCAACAAGAAGACCACGAAGAACCCAATGACCGAGAGAGCAGGTTGGCTCGAGAACGAGAGAACGCCGCCAACGCCCAGGCCGCCAGAGAGAGAGAATTTGCAGCCAATGCCCAAGCTGCTAGAGAGAGAGAGAATGTCGTTCCTAATGTACGAGCCTACGGCGAGTTCTACCCAGGACAACTTGCCTATCCAAACACCGGCAACT
>Ga0247734_1000870_pt1 | contig 24496 bp, 35 predicted proteins | sample UWRJL103311B2_FD_180933 | JGI IMG/M metagenome (GOLD analysis project Ga0247734, IMG submission 180933) | Plant litter microbial communities from Arlington Agricultural Research Station in Wisconsin, United States - UWRJ-L103-311B-2 | ecosystem: Environmental > Terrestrial > Plant litter >... | reverse complement strand
AAGCGGCGTGCGGACTGGCTTGTAGGCCATATCTACCACCACCGAAGGACCGTCCCGGTATTTGAAAAGGCTCTCCGGTAGGAACAATTTCTTCGGGTCCGCGCTGTCTTCCGTCGTCGTGTTATACGCCGGCACTGTGCTCACAATCACATTCGGGGCGGGGTTGGTATCTGTCCATTCGCCCAATATTTCCAGCACAGTGATGGGGGCATCCGAGAACTCCTCTACCAGTGCTTGGGCTTTCGCTATCGTTCGGTTGTACAGGTAGATCTTTCTTGCGCCTAGGGCATTCAAAGCATAGATTGCCGCGCGTGCGGTTCCTCCAGAACCGAGAATTAATGCGGCATGGATCTCACCAACATGCCACCCAACGGTCTCCCGAATGCCGAGCCAGTCTGTGTTGTCACCCAGTGTCTTTCCATCCCCCAGAGGCGCAATGGTGTTGACAGCGCCAATCTTCTTCGCGGCAGGAGTGAGTTTGTCAAGCAGAGGTATTACATCTATCTTGAAGGGGATCGTGACTGAAGCACCACCGAAGTCGGGCCCGAAGATTACACTCTTTACGTGGTCATTGACCTCAGGAGTCTCGCAGAGCTCGTAGGTGTGAGGAAGGCCGAGCGCCTTGAAGCCTGTGTTGTGCATGACAGGCGACATAGAGTGAGAAATGGGGGTGCCAAATAGGTAGAACTTCCGTGCAGGGAGTTGTCCTAAAAGATAAAGTGCTGTCTGAATTTCGCCAAAGGTGAGCTGTCCTGGACCTGATTTGCTTGGAAGCAGGCCATGGGTGACAGGGGAGAATGTAGTGTTGAACACTCGTGACATTTGGCCGACAGATCCTTGGTTAATAGCGAGTAATGGCTTCCTACCGCTCTTGGACAATGCGAACTTTTGCAAGTCCAGGTTGTCGCTGACATTCTTGGCTGTGCCCACAATCTCGATGATATCGCCTATGGTGTCTGCAAATTCGTAGCGCTCCCTCACTTCAGGACCAGTCCAACTCATGCTACCCGTAAAATCATGCCAAGATGCGATGATTTGGGAGGAGCCTTTGCGGTCGCGTAACGTGTAGATGATATTGCGTGGCATCGACAATTCGACGTCAATGTACTCCACGGCTAACCGAAGCGCCAGCTGCAGAAGCCTAGCAGCTTCGCGTTTGGCCCCATCTGGGAACTGTCCACCTTGAGACTGAGAGCGGAGAGTAAATATGATAGGCAATCGTGTCACTCTTCTCAGAGACGAAACTTGATCTGAAATGAATGTCTCGTCGGGAATGTAGGGACCTGGTTTCCCGATGTCATCCGGGGCTCTCAGCAAATCTGCGCGCACTTCTATGGCATCGATACCGATCGTGAGCTCTTCCATGTGAGGGAAAGCCATCGTGACGTCTGGGTAGGTCAAGGAAAGGAAGTACGATCGCTTTCCTTCGCCTATGTTTTGAGCGTGGTTTGGACGTTGACCAGTGATATGCTGGAAGAAACGAGCAACTTCTTTACGGGTGCCCTTGATAATCTCTGGGTCAATTTCCTCGCTAACGGACCCTCCGACGTGGTTGAAGAACTCGTGGCTGGAGCATTCGTGGTACCAAGGATCTCGACGCGCCGACACTTCAGCGATAGACTCCTCGTAAGAGGGCCGGCTTGCATCAACACCAAGGTATTGAACAATCTCCTCAACCGGTCGTTTAACATGGACGACCGGCCCTCTTCGCTGAGCATACTGATGCAAGAGTTCTCTAGCAGGTTCCGTTTCTACGATTCCGCCTCCCAAGCTGAGAATATGTCCTGTCGGCTTGCGATTCAACAACTCCTCTAGGGACTTTAGCTCGGCGACACGAAAAGCTGGCCATCCATTGGCTGTGACAAACTCGCGCACATTGCCGTGCTTCTGCTCGAAGTAGCTATCGGCATCTACGCATTCCCACCCTAGAGCAAGGGCAGCCGTGTTCGCTGTGAATGTCTTCCCCGAACCACGCATCCCGACAATGATAACCGATGCCGTTGCAGAGGAATTAGTCGGATTTCCGCTTGCAGATGCAAGGTCTTGCTCTAAGAATGGTAGTTCGATTCCTTTAATCTCAAAACCGATCTATGGTTATGTCAGGATTTTGATTACAGAATATAATCAAAGAAAGACTAGCCTTGTTCTTCAAGTCATCCCACCAATTTGGCCACGTCTTCTCGACGCATCTCTTTTCTTCCATGATCGTACCCTCTATCACACAGCCAAGGACGCTGAAAGCCATCGCAACTCGATGGTCATCGTAGCAGTGAACTATGATATTGCGCTTCAACTTGTCCATAGGTTTCCCATTGATCTCTAATCCATCTCCGAGCTCCGTGGTCTGCACACCAAATTTGGCTATCGAGAAGAAATCAGGATTCGACTATCTGTAAGCTTGCAGAAGAACATACCGAGCTCGTCGATCATCGCCTTGATTCGATTGCACTCTTTCACCCTTTGATTTGCGATTCCCACAATCCTCGTTTTCCCATGTGCAACGGCTGCCAACACAGAAGCAGTCAGGAAAGCGTCTGTCATGATTTCCATGTCAATCTCCAGAGCTTTCAGCTGTCCAACAGGAGGTCCCTGAACCGTCGTTCGACTCTCTGTCTGGGTAACGGTGCATCCCATGGGCTCCAACACCTCTTTCGCAAACCGTGCGTCGCCTTGCAGAGACAGAGTCCCAATGTTTTCGATCGTGCAAGAGGTACCTGTGATCGCTGCAATAGCCAGTGGATAGGTGGCACTGCTCGCATCAGACTCAATGTTGTATACTTCCGGGTTGACGTAGCTGCCCTTCGGGATATCGTAGATATCCAAGTTTTTCCCTGTGCTGTCGACCCTCCTGGTAGCAGTAATGCCAAACGTTTTCATCATCGCGATAGTCATGTCGATGTACGGCTGGGAAATGACTTGACCTCCCGTAAGCTCAAGGGTAATTGGCTCGGCAGCGTATGGGGCACAGAGGAGTACAGAGGAGACGTATTGGCTTGACACGCTCGCAGCCAATTTGATATGGCCACCTTTCAACCCATTCGGAGAGATAGCTAGGGGCAGGCAGCCGTCAGTCTCCTGGAATTGGATTTCACTACCGTTCTCTCGTAGAGCAGTAACGAGAGGCCCGATCGGTCTCTGTTTCATCCGCGCGTTGCCTGTGAGGATAGTTTGTTCCGCTTCGTCTTCAGGTGTCTTCTGAACGAGAGTACAAACAGTGGTCAAGAACCGTGCGGCGGTGCCCGCGTTTCCCAAGTACAACTCTTTCCCGTTTGCGGGGACAGAAAGAGAACCGCGGCCGCCCTCCACCACAATCGTCTCTCCAGCATCCTCCCATGCAAATTTGGCGCCCTATGATACGTTAAATTAGAAACGAATATTAGCGCCGAACGAAACACCAAATAACCCACTTTGAGCTCTAATAATGCTGCCATCATCACCTGTGTATCATCTGAATGCAGCAGGTTTTTGAGCCTGCACGTTCCGGAACCGAGTGCAGCAAGCACCAGCGCCCTGTTCGAGATGCTCTTCGATCCAGGCGTAGTCATTGTAACTGGATGCTTGGATGGCCCTGCTCCCGGTATCACCTCTGCAGCTTCGGCCATAGTAGTAGCAATCACCTCGTCCGCAACCACTGTCGCCTTCTGTTCCAATGTGGCTCCAATCTTCGTGAGCAACACAATCTTCTTCCCTTTCCCTGCATTCTTCTTGTCAATGGCCATGATATCCATAAGCCTCTCAATCGTCAACGCTTTCGCAGCTGGGACATTGGCTATCCTAGGATCGGAGAGTAAGATGGGCAGGTTATAGGATTTCAAGCACCTGGCCAGTCGTCCTATGCTGACTTGGCTGAGAATACCAAGATTTCTCGCCACCTCCGCTTCCAACAGCATTCCAACACTAACGCACTCTCCGTGAAGCAGCGTGGGCGTCAAAACAGCCTCAATGGCATGGCCAATCGTATGTCCAAAATTCAGCAAATTTCTTAACCCAGTTTCGCGAGGGTCGATTGTGACCACATGAGACTTGACTGCGATAGAGCCTTTGATGACGGAGAGTAAGAGTTTCTGTGAAACGGAACGAGTAGACTCCGAGCGCCCTGCAGCATTCTCAGATGGAGTCTGAATGGCAGCGAAAATCTCTGCTGGATGAGATTCTAGGGAAGTGAATTCTGCCTCGTCCCAAATCGCGGCCGTCTGTTAATGTGAGTTAATCAGTGAATGGGGTTTAATGTGAGAAAGTGGAGAACGGACTTTGATGACCTCTGCCATACCATTAGAGAACTCTCTGGGAGGTAACGTCTCCAGGAAGGCAGCGTCAATGAAGATGAACTCTGGTTGCCAGAAAGAACCAATGAGATTCTTTCCGTAAGAGGTGTCAATAGCCGTCTTCCCTCCAACACTGGAGTCCACCATGGCCAACAACGTTGTAGGGATCTGTACGAACCGCAATCCACGCATGCTGCAAGATCCAATTGTCAGCTCGAATACACAGAAGCGAGGTGACGTTTAGACGTACAAAGTTGCGGCTACGAATCCAACTAGATCACCAATAACCCCTCCTCCCAGCGCCAGAACCACCGTATCTCTAGTACACTTCTTGAAGAATAGAAAGTCCTCGATTACGGCCTTCTGCTCTCTACTCTTTGACGTCTCTCCAGGGCTGATAACATAGCTCAGAAACCTTCCTGATTTTTCATCCAACCTATTTTGAAATTCCGTCTCGAAAGCCTTGAGGTATAGGTTGGCAACATGGCTGTCTGTGACAAGGACGTAGGTGGATGATGCGAGCGTGGACACTACAGTCTCTACGATGTGGGGAATGAGATGGAATCCACAGTGAATGGACTCTTTTCCGAGCACAGAAACTTTCTGCACGTCGGTTGCAGAAGAGCCCATGGCTGGTGGGTGTACGATGAGAAGGGAAATGACTCGAAATTGCCGAAATTTTGGGAGTCTATGTATACAGTTTCCTTATGGGGACTGAAGATCATGTATTAGCCCGGCGTATAAGCGGGCATACCAGTTTCCAATAAACAAAAGTAATTGTATTCTCTACATGGATGTATCTTATATCTTGCCTCCGAAACTTTTATTGCGATGCAGGTACCTGCTTTACTGAACCATCCCGAGATTTCACGGTAACGCTACCATCCTATCAATCAATTTAGTCAGTGAGTAGACGTAGTAGAGAAAGTTAACAAACTTCATTGCCAAAGTACGCTGCCTCTGCCATATGGCAGAAGAGTCCGACTTCAACTACACCGGTCAACATCTTGATTTTTGCCATGATGGCGAAGGGATCTTGCATATCCTCCTGAGAGAATGGCGCGTCTATAATGAAATTGCCGTTGTCTGATACAACGGGACCAGCTGTAACAACGCCAATTAGAAATGGTCCTACGGATCTGACGAATCCTGCTTGCCTTTAGCGACAGCCATGCGCAGGGACGCTTGTGGCGAGCCTAAACGATACTGCAGATTCTGCAGCACTTTCGCGTACGCAAATGGAACGACTTCGATGGGAACACCAGGTTTGAACTAGTGAGATAGCGTTAACGCGGGTTCGGGAACGAATTTGGGTAAACCCACGTTTGTGCATAGCAATTCGACGTTCTTCCTGAAGTCTGCTACCAAGATAAAACTTGGGACTGCAATGAGTGATCCAGCAAGAGCATCTAGCAATATCGCTTACGTTCTAGCTGCTTCCGCAAGAACTTTCTCGCGCAGATGACAAGCTCCTCCACCTTTGATGCAGTTTAACTGGATATCTACCCTGGGTATTCACGATTTAGCTCAAGTTCGGACTGGTAAATAGGAGAGACATACTCATCTGCACCATCGAGTGTAACATCGATGGTCGGATACTGGTCCACGTCTCCAAGAACTAATCCAGAGTCCACTATCAAGCCTTTCGACTGGAATCCTATTCTTACATGTTCGTGGCCTGAGCTGTGAGCATTTGAAAACGAACATACCAGTAGGTATAAAGACTCGTTCGTGGTTTACTTCGTTTCCTTGTTGTACGATCCGCTCTACAACATATGGGACGGTGGATCCTTGTAAAGTGTAAGCTTTGAGAATTGTTCAGTGTGAGCACATATTACCAGATCCTATGCCGATGACCTTTGATAATGTGAATATGTATCTGCACGTAAGAGATCTCCGCGACGCACTTTGTGCTCTGGTTTCACCCAGTGGTCTACAGCAGTCCACGCTGCTAACTGCTTCGAGCGCTCAAGAACATTCAGCTTAGCGTCGTGAGGGATCGGCGACTTCAAAACGCCCAAAACTATTTGTCATGATCAGCAACAAAATCTGCAAAAAGACTGGTATGCACAAACTGGGGCCTCGTTCTTCGCCTGGGGTCACTGGTCGGACCACTGAATTTCTGAGGTCCAAAGGAGGCCTGAGCATCGACGGCGGCTTGTAGGAAGGGACGTCAGGGAGGGTGAGATTGTTAGGGTGAGGTTCTGAAGGCAAAGGCATCTTGGGAATCCGGGACAATAGTCGCGAGTGTCTGAGGTCAACTCTGACGTGCGGGTAAATGCGAGGTGAAGGTCGGAAACAAGTCAGCATATCATGCCTGGATCCCGTCCGGGCCGTTACTACCGGTCCTTGCACTTGAACGTCGACCATGAGAGCAGTGAGAGGTCAGGACCAATTACTTATTGATGGGCTGATATTCATGCCACTCTAGGAACCTTGCTCACTTGGTATGGACGTTATATCACATCCTAAAATGACACATGAGCATTAACACTTGTAAAGTGATGCAGCAGTCAAGCAAATCTTGTTAGCCATGAATGAGGGCATGCAGTTTATCATCGAGGATTTGGACGACTTTCACCTCCTCATTAAACCTGAGCGGGAATACGATGTCAGGGCACAGTTAGAGGCCGAGGTGCGTGTTTGAACATCAGCAAGACCAGTAGTAGTCAACTGACGCAACATTTAGCTGGAGAAGAACACCTACAGTCTCGAATAAATATACTTTTACTTCCGTATCTTCTTCCTGTGTATTATCGAACAGAACGTTCAACCTATTGTCATAGCTTCATCTGCCGGTAGAGCAGCTGCAGGAGAGGGCGTCCCTGAAGCCGTGGCCCCGTTCACATGGACCTCGTTGTCGCCACCACCTTCGCTGTCTTCATCTTCATCTTCCTCGTCCTCCTGCTCTTCTTCATTCGGTGAACTGCCTCTCGGATCCCACGTCAACTCTTCAGGCTCTTCCACCGCCACCTCTACCCGCTCTTTCCAATCTGCCCTCTCCTTCAACAAAGCTACTGCTCTGACAGCTCTATCCACCCTTCTATCATGCGCTTCCCGTATCTCAGTACACTCCCTCAAGACGTCTTCGTACTCTGGCTTGCGACTGTGAGAGCTTCCTGTGACATGGCTGCTGGGTAATGCACCACCAAGAACGGCCAACGAGCCTCGTGTAGCCATATGCTCTGAAATTCGACGAACAGTATCGTTTTCCATCTTCAACACGTCCATTGTCTGCTGTGTTCGCAGAAATGGAACGACCTCCGTGTCATAATGAGCTTCTGGAATAGCATAGCCGGGATGCAGCTCCAACTTCCGATACGGGCTGGATTCGTTCGGATTGGTGCCCATAAGTGAATTGGACAGGGTATGCGTCTGAGATAGCAGTAAATTGTATTTCGATAGTATATCAGGCCACGGAACCATGAATGGCTGGTGGCCGAGTTCGATGGTCTGGTGTAATGCTTTTATAGACTCTACAATCTGATCTGCTTTGAACTTGAGTGACTGCAATTGAGGATTGGGCATCTCAGTCGCGCCGAAGTCAAGTTTGGGATCACTGGGAGCAGTCTGCATAGCTGGAGGAAGCTGAGCTTGCATGATGGAAGTTGAAATGAAAGCGTCCTTAAAGCAACTGGTTTACGTAACCTTCGTCCCAAACCGATGCTTCATCAACGACTGTACATAGCCTGAAAGAAAGGCTCTGTGCTTCAAGCTTCAAGACGTTGCTGTGGTCCATTATGATTGGCTAAGAACGGGATTCCACGTTAGGTTTGAACGACACTGCAACATGTCTATCTGCACAGTCCTAACCCTCATTATCCCGCTTTAACAGCCTCGCGGAAACTCGGGTCGGTGCTCTGGAAGTATAGTTGCCTGTCGCCTTCTCGTCTTCGTTCTGGATGATGAGGCCTCCGGTTGCTTGCTGCCACGTCTAGGCGAACTTTCCCCTCTCCTGCTCTTTCCATTTGGAGAGGATACTTGCGTGGCACTTGTACCCGTCGATTCATCTGCCCTCTTCGCCTTCTATGTCCGTCACTTGGTCCAGAATCTGATTGCTTCTTCGGTATTCTATCAATTCATTGCTGATTTTTCGTGCTGGAAAGATGCACGGTGAGAGCACTGGCGACATCACGAGCGTCCTGAAGAGCGTTTGCGATCTCTGAGCAGTATCGTACGAATATGGGGGTGTTGTAGGGAAATCTAGCTACTTTCTCAAGGGCCAGTCCATAATTAAAGCGCACGCTTGGTTCAGAGCGTCAGCAAGAGACTTTACGAGCTCATAGCCATTCGTATGAGATGATCGGTCGAAAGACTTTCGTCGACTGACAAAGGCCACGGTAGCCTCTTCGCCAAACTTCTCTGCTGCGGCTTCGCAGATAGTGGAATAGACGACAAGGAGCTTCTCGTACGCCAAATCCTCTGAGTTCGCTTGGCCTGATGCCGCCTTCTTCTCTGCAAGCAGGCCTGCTTTTCTCATAGCAGACGGGGCCTTTTTGAATTGAGCCCATCGACCATCAGTCGTGATCGCGCCGTTCTTGACCAACCGCTGGTGCACTGCCTTAACGTCGTCGGCTGATATATCTCTCAAGACGGGATCCTGGAAGAAATACATCGGAGCTTCCACAACTCGTCCGCGAGCGGCGTCTACTACTATATTGTGATATTGATCCAGCGTCAGATTAGAGAAGTTCTGAAGGTGAGCTTGCTCCGACTTGACCACTTTTGGAGATTCGATCACCCGCGGGATATATTTAGCACTTTGGCTACCTCCGTCCACACTAGCGACTGTAGTGGGTGTATCCGAGCAAGGAAACGTGTTAGACATGATGTTGGTTGACGTGGAAGAATAATGTCACGCGTTACACAGTCGCTGCAGTGCAAGAGATGTGAGATCGCAGGAACTCATATGTAAGGCCTCAAATGCGTTGCTCCCAGAGCTGTGTTCAACGGAGTTCACGGGAACTCCTGCAAGATCGTCGATAACATATCAGTTCCCGAGAACATTGAGTGTAACAGTAGGGAGACAGTGTTATACAAGGGCAGGTTCTTAAGAACTAGTCAACTCTGAAAAGCTTGAGTCACTAGGCCTATAATCGACCTCTATACACTTTAGAGAGAAGATGGTTACAGTATAGAGGCCTGTAAAACTGAGTTTAGACGCCTTACGATTGAGATTCATCTAGATTGGGACGTTTTGATTAGCTATTTTAGGGCAACACAGTCCCTACGTGTCTAGAGTACTAGTGTCCCAAATAAGACTAAATACATGGGCTATAGCTACCCAGACTGATATATGCTCTGCCCTGCCCTCCCGATGCTTTCTGCTCCTTGTGCCTTCTTAGAGTTGAGATGAAACCTAGTGCACTTACCGCTCAACAAAGCAGAATGAATTGCTCTCTCTCTCACGCCCTCTAACATCATACGAGCGCACTGACAGTACAAACTGGATATCATTGATTACCGTCCTTCCCGCTTGTCATAGTCTTCATGTATAAGCCATTTTGGGCGTTTCACGACTCGAAAGGCTTCCCAGGCTTGACTGGATTTGCTACTCTCGAGTGCGCACATCGCTCTCTCAGCTAAAGTATAAAAGCATGAAGGACATGGCCAAAGAATAATCAGCATTCCTGCTGTTCTCGCATCGTTGTCCTGCATACTCAGCCATCTCTTGCCATGTTCTTCACTCAACTCGGCTTCCTGGCTATCCTCACTTTCACATCTATCAGTGTCAACGCCATCCCGGTGCTCGACAAGGAGATCGGTACCCCCAAGAACGTGCCCTCCATTGCTCATAGATCCTTTCATGCACCTCACTTTGTCCTCTACGACAACGCCACTCAAGCACATATCACCGGTCCTCCACCGGCCGCAGACATCAAGGGATACAACGTTGTTGCCATGTCATTCTTGAAGAGCGATGGTGCCCATTACAAGGTATGTGTATACCCCGCGGAACGAAATTGGATGTCGCCGTCTGACTAATTTCTCTGCTGCAGGCTCTAGAATGGCAAAATCTGAGCGACAAGAAGCGTGCATCTATCAAGGCAGAGTACAAACGTGCTGGCATTTCTCTCGTCGTCTCCGTCTTCGGTGAGGGCGAGCAGCCTACCACCAAGGGCCTCAACCCCATCGAACAGGCCAATGCCATGTCATCCTTCGTTCGAAATTTCGATCTGGACGGTATTGGTATGGAATTCATGCCAATACATATGCCCTCGACGCTGACTCTTTGACTCAGATGTCGCCTACGGAGATCTGGACGCCGTGAACAAGGGCGACGGATCTGCTGAAGAGTGGCTCATCACTTTCACCAGACAGCTCCGTGGAAACCTTCCCCAAAGCCAATTCATCGTCACCCATGCTGCCCTTGCGTCTTGGTTCACGCCAAAGAAATACGGCGGAGGCGGATATAAAAAGGTGCATGCCGAGGTCGGGGATTTGATCAACTGGTACAATATCCTGTTCTTCGACCAGGGGGAGTACACCGACTGCGCCGGTCTCATCCACAAGTCGTCCTCTGCGTTTCCTAAGACGTCTGTGCTGGAGATTGTTGCCGGTGGGGTGCCTGCAGAGAAGGTTGTGCTCGGGAAGCCCGCGACTCGTGCTGATGCTACTAATGGATTCATTGAACCTACGACTCTTGCCATTTGCGTTGCTGATGCAGCTCATAATAAATGGAATGGAGGTGTGATGGTCGAGCAGGTAAGCGGAACCAGTCTGTCGCCTATCATGAGCGGTATAGCTCATTCGATTTCTTGTCAAGTATCCTCACGCTGACGCCGCGTGGATCTCTACTGTCCGTGGCAAAACTTTTCCAGGCTGCTAAGCTTGATCAACGGTCCTTATGAAGTAGATTATATAATATTTATTGCGTTAATATATCCTTTCCAGCCTATCTTGCATCAAGTTGCGTCGAAGGGATAATCCAATGCGCTGATCAACGTGACAGCTCGTGACAGTCACTATGGGGCCAGGCGATATTAACTTTAAGACTTGTTTCCATTCCGCCAATAGCGACCACCTCGTCTTCATTGTTCCCACCATGTCAGCTCTTCTACGCGCTCGTTTCCCCGCGAGCATAGTCTCTGCTTCTGCTAAAGGCGTCCCGACGCGTTCTAATGCGGGGCTGTCGCGTCTATCCATGTTATCAATCTCCCCTGCACGTTCCTTCATGACTTCCTCTCCTTACCTCGCTGCCGCTACTAAGGCCAAGGCCAAGAAAGACACCATCACTACAGCTAAGAAATCTGTCAAGAAACCTGCTGCAAAGAAAGCTGCTGCCCCCAAGAAGAAGAAAGTGGTGAAGAAAGTGAAAGAAGTCGGTGCGTTATCCCTGCAATTCTAAGACCCCTATTCACTACTAACATCAAACAGTGATAGTCAAACCTACACCCGAGATGCTGCCTCCTAAAGCTCCAGCGGGTTCCAGCGCGCTATTTCACGCCGAGACGTCAGGAAAGATTTCAGAGAGTACTCAAGCTGCTGTTCGCGAAGAATTTAAGCGAGTAACTGCAGCGTGGAACGCTCTTTCCGAGCCAGAGAAGCTGGTATGCTGCATTTCCTCGTTGTACTTCTTCAACTCAACATTCAAATAGGAATGGACAGCCAAGGCTACAGAGAAACGCGCTCAATATCTGAAAGACTGGGAGAGCTGGTATCTCAGTACACACCCTGCAGTCTTCAACTTGATCAACAAGAGGCGTAAATCCAAAGGTCGCAACAGTATCAGCATCCCTCCTGAGCTTCACCACCTCAAGAGGCCTGCCAACTCCTACACAACGTGCGTTACTTTATCACCCCCACGATGATATATATACTGTGTTCACGGGGAATTTCTATAGATATTACAAGGAGAACTACGATCGGACAAAGCCAACCACCGAAAATGCGAAGGATATCGCTGTGGCATGGAATGCTCTATCGAAGAGCGAGAAAGAGGTATGCTTGCTCTGATTGCTAGCATATATGACACTAATCGTGGTCATGTCTAGCGGTATACTGCCCTCGCTAAAGCAAACGGTGAGAAATGGGAGAAAGACATTAGAGCGCGTCGATACAGTGTCGCGAACCCTCTTGCAGCTCCCAAGAAGGTCACGGCATAATGATGTTTGCGTAGTCATTGTACAAGTAAATGGACGCAAAGGCGTGTTCTCCTCTTCTGAATTTAGCTTATGTGTTTTGTGCCCTCGATATTTCGTTCGTACTCTATTCTATGTCTATGGACCGGTCAATCTTGCACCATTAGAGGCGATATGAGCCATGAATATTTTAGTCTCGCACAGAATGATCAGGCGGCCGTTGCCTGCAAAGACCAGGTTAGCACTGCCTACACCAGTATATATTTTCCCTAAGAGGAGGCCGTATTTGTTCCAGATCTACGATCATAATTCAGCGAACATTGCCAGTAAAACGGGGAAGAGAACGAACGTGAACGCTATCTCCACAGCTTGAATACACATTTCCCTCTGTGTCCACTTGGATTCCGTCTGGGACTCGGGAAGTAAGGAAGGCAAAAACTCTTCTATTAGTGAAAACACCATTGTTTTCATCTACATCAAAAGCGTAGCTTCAAAGTTCACCGTAGTCAGAGATAGACGCGCAATCTGGAATGAGCTGGCTCACATTGTAGCAGGCAAAGTCCAGTCCATGCCTCGGAATCCCTCTGCTGCTCCACTATCTGCTCTGGAGAGTCATGTTCAGACATCAGAAGACGTGGATGAGCCGCATACACATACATATAGGCAGTCTTTCCGTCTGGCGAGAATGCCAGACCGTTAGATTTACTAAACCCATCAGCCACGACTCTCAAATTCCCTGTCTTTGTGTCCAGCATATAAACCTGGTTGGGCAATCCCAGTTTTGGCCTAAAATCTTGCAGAAATCCGTACGGTGCATCGGTAAAATATATATTTCCTGTATTTGGGTGTACTCTGATATCGTTCAGAGAATTAAAGTCCTTTCCGTGGTAGTTGTCCACCATAATGGTAGAATTGTAGGGAGGGTAAGGGTTGACAGAGACAACGCTTGGGGGGTATGTATCTCCACGACCAGAGTTGACGAGAAGTAAGGCTCCCTTGTATGGACCCGTGCCTCCATTAGTCATCTGAATAGATTCATCTAGGTCTATCTGGAGTTGCCCGCCGCGTCAACGAAGGTAGGAGAATTGAAGGAGTGTTGCATACCGGTGTAATCTTTACATTTGCAGCACTTTCAGTCTTCGAGCCCGAGACAGCAAGTTCAGCATCAGCCAAGTTCAATTTAAAGACCACGTTGTTTCTGTCAGGCCCACTGAAGCCAAGGTGACCACCGTTCTGACTGCAGAAAAACAGCTCATCGAGCTCAGGGACGTAAATCGGAGCCTCGTGTGCAAAAGCATAGGACTCGTTGGACGCAATTTCGTGCAAGGTAGCGCGCGGGCCCAAAATTGAAAGCATAGACTTGTCATGCACTCGAAATTGAGGAGTGATGTTTTCGGAAGGGTCTGTAAGCCTACCACTTTTCACCAGAAGCGATTGGGGGTCAATGAACTATGTTCAGAAAGCACTGTTATTGCATTTTTATGAGTAGAAATATCAATTAACTCACCACAGCTTGAGGAGGGAGGACAATAGGCGCTTGCAGGACAAAAAGATCATCTGTGTGCCGATCGGAGAGGCTGCGATTCTGCCACAGAATGTGCAGAAGACTGGCAGCTAATAAAGTCCCCGCAAACAGAGAGGCTGCACCGAAAATTCCCTGTGAGTATAAGGAAGCGCCAGGAGAGTTCTCTACGTTTGCTTTGAGCCGTTTGTTGGCCATGGAGGTTAGATGGTAAAGAATAGCGCCAAGATCAAGCCTGAGTTCATGTCCACCAATGTTGAACTTTCGGTAACCGGGCCGGCGTGATACGACTTTGACAACTTGTTGTTCCCAAACCATCACATCGTCCAAGTTCTTCTCCATGAAGCCTTTGCAGCCGCCTTGGACTCTACTACTGCTCGTATTCAATCCCGCTTCTATATCTACCAGGGCATCCTGGCTTCGCCGGGGTCACTACCTTCTATATGCGCTGCATAGTCTGCTTCAATTTTCCGACCCCTCGCAGACAAGCATATCGTGATGTACGCGTGATTGGGTCCACCTGGCTCTGGGAACGCGCCTGCGCTATCTGCTTGTATGTATGCGGTCACGTTGCTTGCTAGTATTCGCGTGTGTGGTATACCCGTCGGACAAATGGAATGATATCTCGAATTCTGATCTACTGCAGAAGCGCTCTTTGTGCTCGCAAGCTATGCTTGAACCATGTGAACGGGTGCGGATAAGTATCACTCCAGTCTTCAGTCAACTCAATCGATTCTTATCATCTGGGAGCTTATCGAACTTCAAGAGCCTGCTTTATCGCTAACCCCCTTACCGGCTTCTGCTCATAAGGCGCTGCACGAGTTTCGCGTGCCCTTCCCCCTCGTCTTTACGCCGATGTCTGACTCCTCAAAGGACTCACCCGCGATGCCTACACAGCCAGAGACCCCATATGATGACGATAAGGCAGGCTACCCCGACGAGAAGAAGGGCAGCAGCGTAGACGTTGTCCATGCCATTGTCGGAGATGTCTACGAAGATATTCGTGTAATAGATTTAGGAGAGGATGGGAAAGAAAGGCCTATTGGTACATACCCTTTTGGTTGTCTCAGAAAATGCAGCTCTAACACCGCATTGTTTTGAAGAAACGGCATCAGACTGGTCTGAGCGTTTGCTGTCTTTAGAGGATGATCCCACCACTCCTGTTTGGACATTCCGGTGTGTCACGTACAATGCTGCTAGCGTGTTCCCAAGATAAACATTGACAATTCGTAGGCTTTGGTTTGTTTCCGTCGGACTCAGCTGCTTCGGCGCTGTTCTCAGCCAAATCTTCGTGAGCCTATTTGTCTTGCGACTCGAATATAGACTTACTTTACTCAGGCTTTCCGCCCTCAAACCGTATATGTTAGCCAGCTGTTTCTTCAGGTCCGTCCCTCGTCGATCGCTTGTACAATATGTCGCCTCTAACAGTTCAGTGCAGACATTCGCCTTCATTCTTGGTAAAATTCTCGAGGCCCTTTTACCAGGCCCCTTGCGATCTGGTATTTGGAAAACTCCCGACAACGCGTTCTGGCGGTTTATGAACCCTGGTTCATTCAATATCAAGGAGCATGTTGCTACTCTCGTCATGGCCTCAGGTCATTTTTGATTCCGTCCTCGTATCATTTTGTTGTACTTAACATATTCGCCCACAGCTGCTACGCATGGGGCACTTGCTATCAACATCTTTGCGGCCGATGATCTGTTCTATCACATATATCCCAATCCAGCAGTCGCCATTTTTACATTGCTTGGTTCTCAGCTTTTGGGATACGGTATTGCCGGTTCGTGCTCTACAACAATATTGGAATTCAGTACTGAAAAGAAAATTTGTAGGAATGATGCGCAGCTTCTTGGTTTATCCAACGTACATTGTCTTCCCAAATTTAGTGAGGGCCGGCATCTCCCACGCTACCACAATGCTGACGCAGCTCCGATCAATAGGTGCCAACCGTTCAGATGTGAGCTTTCGTCACTAGCAAGATGTCTAATCACTAACGAAGAATTGAAGGTTCGACGTCCTTCATCGTGGACAGGAGAACTTTCTTCAGAAGAAACGAATCAAATTCTTTTGGACACTTTTCATTGGTGCCTGTGAGTTTTATCGTATGATCTTCATCTCGTCCTACTCTGGCTGACACATAGAGTGCGCTTTTCAGTTGTCTGGCAGTGGATTCCAGGTATGCCTTATGGTCTCCAAATGCAAGAATATCTATTTTACGCTGTTTTCAGAATACATAGCCCCTCTTCTGACTGGATTTTCGATCTTCTGTCTCGCTAATCGAGTGCGTAGCACTGATAACATCCCTTTCCGAGGCTCATTGTATATCATAGGACAGTGCATGGTTCACTCGGATCTTTGGTGGTGCAGCAGGGAACGAAGGTCTGGGCTTATTCAGTCTCTGTTTTGACTGGAACTACGTTGGTGAGTGAAAATTTCCTCTGCAGAAGTTCTATAATAACTCTCATATTAGGTTCTGGAGGGTCCGCATACGGTGCTCTCTTCCAGCCTTTATCTACGCAATTGTCGCTTTATACTGGAGTTCTCATCTGCATCCTCTCTTTTACTGGAATTTACGCAAGAAACATCTGGGGTGCCGCAAATTTCCCGTTCCTTTCGCAGTTACTATTCTTTGAGAATGGAACTGTATACGATCAGACTTTGATTCTCAACGAAGACTTTACGCTCAATGAAGAGAAATTAGCTGCTGTGGGCCTGCCCTGGTTCGCCGGAAGTCAAGGTACTTCCTCTTTTTCTGAGTGCGCATTCAAAATACCTACTTGTCCTATACAGTGATAACCAAGATTGGTTCAAGTCTGGCATTTGGTGCTACAGGTTTGTCTATTAGGGAGCTATCCTACCAGTAGCAGCTAAAATTTTGCTAATTAGTGACGCATATGGCAATATGGAACGGAAAGCAGGTTTGGGATGCAATCAAAATCAATCAGGTATGTTTATAAAGACTTGTCCTCTTTTTAAGCATGACAAATATTGACGTGCTTTGGCAAGGCTGGAAAGATCGAAGATGCTCATTACGAGAAAATGAAGGTAAGATAGCTGTTCATGCAACTGGGAAATGGACCCAAATTTATGGGGAGAGCTAGGTATACACGGAGGTTCCGCAGTGGTGGTATGCGTCCATGTTTGTCGGATCCCTGGCTATGGGTAAGCTAAAATCGCTTCTGTACCTCTCTCTAAATCTCAGCAATTGCTCAAGCCTTTGCGACGTGCTACACTGGCGATTCCGGCTTGCCATGGTGGGCCTTGATAATTGGTACGACTCTAGGGAGTAGGAATTTGACTGTAATGTTTACGCTACTCGATGTTCACAGCTGTTCTTTTTGCCGCGATATTTCTACCCATCATTTCTACATTGTATGCTATTTTGTGGTGAGTGCAAGTTTTACCCGATTTCTTCGTCAGCTCAATGGTACTTGCGTAGCTATGTCCCCGGAACGGAAGAAGTTGCAAGGGTAATATACACTACACTGCATTTAATCCTCAAACTTTCACTGAATCATCATAAGATGTTGGGTGCTGCTCTCATCCCGGGGAATCCTCATGTACGTCGACGTGTCTCACATGACCAGATTTTGAATCGTCCTAATCCGCCTATCAGGCCAACATGTACTTCACGATGTATGCTTACAACAGTACAGAGCAAGGGCGATCTATGACTAGGTTTGTTCCATTCTTATGGTATACAGCCTCTGGCACTTGATTTGATGCCTTCATAGAGATCTCAAACTAGGTATGCAGTCACTGCGCTTTCAGGATAACCGCTAATATTTGAGCCTAGGGCAATATACGAAACTTCCTCCCCGTGTTACGTTCACAATGTGAGCTCTACCGTTTCATTGCATTTACAGATCGTTTGATGTGGCTGATCATGATTTGGCTACGTGCAGGCAGTGTTTAGGAGCTGTGATTGGTGGTAAGTCGAGACGTAGACGTGACATCCATTACGAAGTGGCCTGACAGTCTTAAAGCTCTTCTCAACTACCTCATGTATGTGATGCTTTTAGTGTGCTATACGTGACATTGACCATGAAATAGCATGAAGATAGTTATAGATCAAAATCGCGACATTTTGCTTAGCGTTCAAGGAACAAATGTTTGGTCTGGGGCTACTGTCCAATCTTTCAACAGGTATTGCTCACTTGCGATTCCTGTAACGGCAGACGCTAATTTCATTATGTAGTGATGCGTAAGCTGACAACAGTGGCCCGATACCTTTCTCCTCGACTGAACCAATCAATAGGATTGCATGGGGCGCTTTGGCGAAACACCTGTACTCCCCGTCATCACGTTACGCGGTATGTTCGATTGCATCTATTTCGTCTATTTACTCACCCTTCGCTAGATTGTTCCCTTTGCCATTCTGATCGGTCTCGTTGTTCCCATCCCATTCTGGCTGCTACACAAGAAATACCCGAAGATGAACTTCAATGGTATCGTTACTCCTATGATCTGCACGCAGATAGGCGCTATGTCTGGTCAGTGACGCTAATGTCATTTTACCGTATTGTGCTTATATTCTGATGCCATAGGTGGTATAAACTCTTCGTACTTCTGCACGTTTTTGCTCTGCATCACGAGCCAATACTGGCTTCGTAGATATCATCCTGGATGGTTCCGAAAGTACAATTTTTTGTGAGGATTACATGCGAAACTTCGTTGCGCCGATTAGATATTTACTCCTCGCATTTCAGAATGTCTGCGGCTTTGGACGGCGGAACCGAAGTCATGGTCTTCGTGTATAGCTTTGCGGTAAGCACTATATATGCCCAAGTGTTCTGTGTGTTGAACTGTCTTCTTTTTGTCTCAAAGGTCGGAGGTGCAGGTGGTCGAGTCGTCGATTTCCCTCACTGGGCTTTGAATCCTGAAGGCAACCCTGACTATTGCAAACGCCTCACTTGAAAATATGTAATATGGAGCTGCGGTTGCTTGCACCCTAGTAGTGTCTTCGAAGTTATATTTCTTGCCCGGTTGAATTTCCGCAGCACAAGATACCATAAGGAAACTGTATTCTCACGCAGCACTACTCGAGGGTCGGGCATTGCTGGCATCGCTGCCAGGGGTTGTATTGCTAATTCCAGTCCGAACACTGTTTAGTCGGACAACAAGGGGAAGCAATGAAACGTTCTCGCTGGAAGCGTAATACTGCACGAAGTCGAGGTACATCTACAAATAATGCGAAGTCAGAACAGAATGAAGATATGAGATGAGCCAACATCACCTTGAACCTATTGACACGCGTATCGTCAGTAAGCTCCGAACAGACGGAGAAGCCAATAAACGAACCAGTGATTGAAATTCTTCTCGAATTTTTCCACGTAGTCCCATCTCTTTACCGACCCGCGCTCGTCGTATTCATCTGTGGCATTCACTTTTGCGACTTCCTTGCTAAACTGGCCAGTATATAATGCAAATGTTGAGCAAGTGGTAATCAGTTTCGCGTACGCCTGATGCATGCCAAAATAAGTTCATACGTAGCCATCCGGTAGGAAATTCCTTTCCACTCACCCGAACCAATTTTGAACTAGTCAGCATACACTCCTTCAAACAGGTATCCAAGAAATCAACGTGGTCTCGCAATAGTTGATCCACAGTGGTGACTTTCTCGAGCTTCGCCTCTAGCGCTCGCCAATTTGGCTCGAGGACCTCGAAGGTAGAGAAGGCTAAGATCTGCTGGACAAAGGACAACATACGAGAGCGTAGCAGAAATACTCTTGCTTTCCAGTTTTCAAAATCTGTTGAGTTTGCTGAGAGAGGTTTCCTCCATAGTGGCGATTTCTGGTCTTTCCACATCGTTGTCAGTGATTGCTCGACATGCTTGAGGTGAAGAAGAAATCGGAATAAGAGTTGATAGCGAAGAATTGTCTTTCTCGAGATGACGAGAGATAGCGGGAATTTGACATTGTAGTCCAGTGTCAACGCATCGATAGCTGGTCATCACGTTAGTAACGGGCAGAACATAATGGTTACAGGCCTACCTATAATCTGTTGCTTCTTATCGTCCTTGTCCTTCTTTTGATCTTCCTTGAAATCCATTTCGTCCATCCCATTCTTCACTCCACTGACTTTGAGTACCGACGAAAGCCAGTCATACAATCCACCAGTGGCCATGGTTGCTCTAACATCTTCTCTGAACATGACGTCCTCACCGTGAGCATCAGTGTTCAGTGCTAGATCCAACAAGCTTTGGAGCTTCACTATTGATGCCGACTTCGACGACTTCCGGAGTTCGCTCTGGGAGAGATCCAGAAAGTGGGTAAGAAAGAAAGACTGTGAAAGGAAGAAATATCGTTTCAGAGAACGTAGGCGCGGTATTAACTGTTGGTCTTTGAGCAGAAGTTGTAGTAATGTCTGGTTTGCATGTGTGTAGGCATCCTCTAAGAATCGATAGAAGCTGTAAGGGAATGTCGTCAGTCATTGAAAAGGGTCGTTCCGCCCGAACGGACCTTTCGTCGGTCATAGATAAGTCGTCTTTCAGATGCCGCTGGTCGTGAGTGATATCTATCCCGCATTCTCTAATCACATTCAGATACTTTCCAGCAAGTAATATCTTATGTTTCCAAGCTTCCAGAAGCGGCGGTATACATGCCCCTCCAGGCAGCCGACCGCCCAAAGTCCGTGCTGGTGGCACACCAGCTTGATGCTTCAGCGGGGCGGATAACGTAGAACCATCTCGCAACTGCAATAATACGTTAGCCACTGATCAAGACCGGTGAACAGAATGTCTTACGGTGTATCTGCGTTCCCAATATTCATCCGTATAATCCATCTCCAATATGCCTCTATCAATGAACTTGCTTTCTTTCACTAGAAGTTCTTCGTATGGATCGAATAGTCGTCCAGTCGATATCCACGTCCGTAACATTGAGACGTATGGAACGCCTGCTGACCGGAGAAGGGTCTCATAGAGCAGTTTCGCAGTAGGATCGCCAGACATAGACAGCATGCGTTCGTATATAATGGTTAGGACTTCTCCTCCTTTCACAGCAATGCCGCTTCCACCGCCCACTCCAGTTGACTTTTTGTCAATCTCGTTTAAGACTGCCTTCAGTTTCGCGCCACCCAAGCCTAAGGCTTCGTTCTCTTCTTCAGAGGATGATTCGGAAGAGTCAGAGTCGGGGGAAGGGTCATCAGCATAGCCAAGTTCGAGGATAAGATTGTAAATCAGCGATAGGGTGTGGACGGTAGGGTGGACATAGAACCAAAGTTTCTGAAGAGAGAATAGCGGAGAAGAGGTATATGAGTGTTCCAGTTGAGAAATTAATGTTTGGTAATCCTGTAGCCAAAGAATGAGACAAGGAGCAGCTTCCTGAGGACAAAATGTCACCTTAAGCATGTCTCTGATAGCAGCACACAGGGCATGATTCACGAGGCCAAAGTCAAGATGACTTCGACCTTCGATGAAAGATGAGATTGCAGTGTAATAAGTACCTAGTGGCAAGACTCGTTCCACTAAGTCACGTAACGAGGGATCTGTGGATTTATTAGAAAATTCAAAGTATAAGTGTTTGATAGAGTATACCCAATGTAGAGTCTACGGAGAACCGTATGCCTTGTAAAGGATCGTCATCCTCGGGTGAGTAATCAGGATGAAAGACTACGTAAGTGCCTTCGATGCCCTGTGGAAATCATTGTCAAGACTAGGAGCGCACTTCACAGATTTCTGTAACATACCATGAGAACAAAGAGCAGATCTTCCAGAATCATTGCCTCCTGAATTTCGATAGGAATATGGTCCAAAGTCTCCGCTTTGGATTTCCCTTTCCCAGAGGGAACCTTAGGATTTGCATAACTACTGGACCCGACGCGTGAATTTAGAGGGGCTTTCACGAATGATGTCTCTGCTAAGAACGACGACTCTGACGGGCCTGTAGGGAAGGTCAGCTTTATGGGCTGCTTCCATAATTTCAAGCATACCAGGCCTCTGACTCGTCCTGCCGTTAGAACGTGGGACATCATCTTCCGGTAGATCATCGAATTCGAGTCGATTCCGCCTGGCGGATGCTATAGTGCCAGTAACCTAGACGTGTTAATGGCATGCTCCCAAGTAAGTGAGCTGTCAATACCTTCGAATACTCTTTCGCAGAGAGTGTCAACTTCTTCTTACGCGCTCCTGTACGCGTCCTGGGTGTGTATGGTTCCATGGATGATGGATGTTCGCGATTTCCATCAAAGCGCGTGACATTTCGCGACACGACCGTTACTGTAACGCAAGTCACCAGAAGCCAGTTCCTTACCGCCAACGCGCATAATACAGTAGCTTTCGGCTGCTGCATTCACCACTATGAGGGACAAGAATGTACTCAACATTAAGAAAGCCTTTCCGCGAATGGTGCGTTGCATGCTCTAACATTGTTGTCAAAGTCTAACATGTAATTGGTAGAGCTGGAGCTCTAAAAACCTCTATTTGCTGTGGCTCAGAACAGCTGGACCCAAGTCTAGAGACATTCAATTCCGTACTGCTTCTGAGACTCTTTTCGCCCAACGTTGGAAGTCCAAGGCTGCTGTTCGTGCCTACCATGGAGACCATATTCCGGAGAAGATATTCAAACGGTGGTATCTACCTGAGACGCTGCCTGATGTCCGGCCAAAGAGAGCTGTCCAGAGTGGTGATGATGTAGAGGCATTGGAGGAGTTCGCGAGACGTAAAACCACTGAGGAGAAATACCATGCTGAGGAAGAGGTCAAGGGTATGGCTCCAGTCGGAAGTTTGATGTTTGCAGAAGTCGAGAGGCGAATCGACGTCTTCCTGTTCCGGGCCTGCTTTGCACACAGTGTTTATGAGGCGAGAAGACTAGTAGTGCATGGCTACGTCAAGCTTAATGGCAAACAGGTGCGTTCCAGCTCACACCATGTTTACATGAATTACAATGCTCATTTCTACCTGTCTTCTTAGCACCAAAACTCGAACACTAGACTTGCGCCAGGAGACATGGTTTCTGTAGACCCGGAAGCTATTACCTTCCTTCGTAGCCGGCCCAAAGGCGTCAAGGGATATGATGCTGTCAACGCCGACGCTAACCCTCAGCTCAAACTCACTCCATTCTTCCTACCGCACTTCGCTGCTCCGTGGCTATTTGTTCCTGCCTACATTGAGGCTAATTATGCTACATGCTCTGCCATCTATGTCAGACATCCTACAGCACGGCCAGGGTACTCTGAAATCCCAACGCCCTACGAAGCTGATGGTGAAGTTGTGCGTTTCGCTTGGGAGTGGTATGTGATGAGGAAGCCTAGAATACGCAGTGAGAGCCAAATCAGCAGGATGCCAGAGGATAGGGCTTTCAACCGGGAGGCGTTACATGAGGAGAAGGAGCGGTATATTCAGCGGCAGGCCAAAGCCAGGAAAGAGGCGGGCAAGAAGGGCATGATACTATAAATTGTCATAATTCTACCATAAATTCTATTGGCTTACGGCTTAGATAAGCCATTCCTACCTTTCACTTTGCTATCACCATCACCAGCAACGATGTCGGCCACGTCTAGACATGAAGGAGAACAGGACACACTCCCTGCACGCAAGCCAAACCATTCATTTGCTCGCAAGCCAAAGTCTCCGCTGCAGCAATTTTTCTGGCGGAGACGAATGTGGTTTGAATCCACTTTCGTGTTTTCTATGCTGGAACCTTGGGAGAAGGTCATGCTTTGTATGTCGTTCTTTGTCTCTCCTAGCAACACGACAATGCTGAGCGCATTCTATGGCAGTGACCATCATCATAGTGGCTCTCCTATTGCTGGTGACAGGTCTCATCAAGTACATGCCTCACCACATTCTTGTCATGCACAGTCGTGCAAAGTACTACCTGTGGGGCCAGGAAGGCGATGCAAGATTGCTGAGACAGTTAATTGGGAAGAAGAGCTCCTCCACGCTTCGAGCCTCGTCTTTACATACGGAATTCTGAAGATGCTTGACGTTCAAGACAGCTCCTATCTTACTACTGCAAGGTTCCTATCCTCAGCAAATTACTTTCCCCGACTCCACTTCCTTACTTACCTTGCGCGTATGCAATTGCGCAGTTGCTATTTACCCTTACTGCCTGACATACCTCTACTAATGACGAAATTGGCTATACTCAGACTCTGAAATGGTCGATAGTCTGGAAGCGAGCAGAGTTGTGCGTGAGTATGCAGGGTAGCAAGCATACAGGCAAATATCTAATGGCACTGCGCATTCCGCAGCCTCCCTACAACTTGGTAGGCTCGCTTGATTTCAAACCTTTCAATGATTTGTGCGCCTCCCGCCATCAACACTTGATCCATATTTCCCGACGTGACCCCGACCGACGCCAGGCGCGTGGTCAGAATCCCCTGGTACCACCTTTCTGGGCCCCAGCGTCGTGGTAACTTCCATACTTTCTCTCTAAAACAGAGCCAGGATAGTGGATGCAGCACTCTATTGACCCTTCGACGAGTGCTTTGATCACTGTTCCAGCTTTGTTCACATTCATTATTTGTGGCGCTACTACCTTTACTCCCTCCTCCCTTACGGAATAACAGATTTCGTTCACGGAATCGAGCCGCCCGTTCGCAGTAGCGGAAAATTTCTGTCGTTATTCACAGTGCCTTACTACTTCTTCCGAGAGTATCTACACCCTGCTGTTGGGATCTGGAT